>Ga0268280_1000085_pt1 | contig 92330 bp, 81 predicted proteins | sample saktaG_9_FD_190139 | JGI IMG/M metagenome (GOLD analysis project Ga0268280, IMG submission 190139) | Saline water microbial communities from Sakinaw Lake, British Columbia, Canada - sak_2011_5_24_40m | ecosystem: Environmental > Aquatic > Non-marine Saline and Alkaline > Saline ...
CCTGGACCCGGAGCCAGCCGCAAAAAAAAACGTTGGCAACGCTCTGACACGGCTCAATGCATCCCAGCGTCCGCGCAAGATCAATGATGTTAAACCGGTTTACCCCGAAGAGGCGCTAAAAAACAAGATCGAGGGAGTCGTGATCATGGAAGCCATGGCGGATGAACAAGGGAAAGTAAAAAATATCCGCATAATCAGTTCGCCCTCGCTGCTGCTGAACAACGCGGCCCTGGCCGCCGTGAAGCAATGGGTTTATGAACCGTATATCGTGAACGGTATTGCCAAGCCGGTGATCTTCACGGTCACGGTGACCTTTTCCCTGCACAAGGATTGAGGGGGACTATCTCAGGAACTTGACCTGGAAGATGAAGTTCTGCAGGGAGATGCGCGCCGACTCCTCACCGCTGGTCTTGGATTCATAATCCAGCTTGTAGATCAGCTTGAGCACTTCCTGGATCTTGAAGTCGGGGAAATTGCGGACCAGGGCGATGAATTTGTTCAGGATGAACTGCGGCTGCTGCAGCACGGTGCCGATGTCGGCATTGGAAAAACGGTGCTTCATCAGGAATTTGGCCGTGTAGATCTTGTGATAATATGAGATTAGAGTGCCGATGATGAAACTCGGCTTGATGCCGTTGATGAACAGGTACTTCAAAATATCCAGGTAAACGGCGGCGTCTTCCTTTTCAATGGCTTCGGTCAGGTCCCAGATGGAATGGGAATTGATGCCGGTAATCAGCTCGTCCACATCCTCGCTGTCGATGTTCATGCTCGGGGCTGCGGCAGCTTCCAGTTTGGGCAGCTGGTGAATAATGGAGACGAAATCATCGGCCATGATCTCCTGGATCATTTCGATGGCCCCGACCGTGATGGTGATCTTCTTTTCCTTCATGTACTGCTTGATAAAGTTCTTGATTTCAGCTGCGCCGCTGCGGTCCAGATCGATGCAGACCGTGTTTGGCGAATCGAAATGTTCCTTCAATTTCTTGATCTTGTCTTTTTTCAACTGTTTGTAGTCGTCACGGCTCAGGTCCAGGGAGACGAACACGATCAGGGTTGTGTGCGGATTGGGTTTTTGCAGGTAATTGCTTACGGCTTTTTTGGCGGCCGCGTTCAAGGCGATCTTTTTTTCTTCGCGGATGGCCACGGTGAGGATCTTCTGGGCGCTGATAAAAAAGTTGGAACTGTTGGCTTCGCTTATTATTTCTTCCCAGCTGTTCTCTTCTTCATTGTCGAAATAGTAGCGCCTGAAATTAAATTCGGTCCGGTTCTGGCCGAACACGCGGCTGATCTCGCCGATGACGTATTCGCCTAAAAATTCATTGAAGCCATAAAGCAGGAGCAGGGGCGGGAATTTTTTATCAGCCTGAATGCGGTTGATAAAACCGAAGAAAGTGGTTTCGGACATCAAAAGTTTTCCAGGATGGATGCGACGATGCTGGCGGCGAACTTGGCCGCGATCTTTACCAGTGAGCCCGTTTCCTGGGAAAAGAAATCAGCGGAATCGGTTTCATAGGTTTCCCGGAAGCTCATGCTGTTTCCCTGGTAAAACAATTCATTCGTTTTCATGTCAATCAGGCGCACGTCGAGGCTGAGGCACACTTCATAGAGATTGGCCGCTCCCTCTTCAGAATAGGAGATCGGGGTGGTGTCGAAAGCGGTGATCTTGCCTTCCAGGACCAGGTCGGCCGTGAGGTCGGAATCGGCCAGGCGCAGGCGGCTTCTTTTGATGAACTCGTCCCTGACCGCGAAAGTGATGAATTGCTCGACAGACTCGCGCGAGGTCTGGTTTTTAAAATCCGGAATGGCGATGGTCCGGGCCGCCGCCGGCAGGTTCCGTCCCCGCCCCGACAGGCGGTAGCCACACTGCAGGTTCAGAATGGCAACAGCCAGCAGCAGCCAAACCGCGTGTTTCATTTGCAGACGATGCTGAGCATCTTGTTTTTGACAAAAATCATTTTCACGATCTGGCGTCCGGCGAGCAATTGCTTGATTTTTTCGCATTTCATGGCCTCCCTCTTCACGTCTTCCTCGCCGCAATCGAGGGCGACGCTGATCTTGTCCTTGATCTTGCCGTTTACCTGGATCATGACATTGACCGTTTCCTCAAAAATCTGGTCGGGATCGAAGTCGGGCCAGGGCGCGCGGTAGACGGAATCGGTTCCACCCAACTGCTGCCAGAGCTCCTCGCCCATATGAGGCGCGAAAGGGGCCATCAACAGGATCAGGGTTTCGGCCAGCTCGGAAATGATGGCCGGGTTGAGATTTTCCGGCAGAGAGTCCTTCTCCGGCAGGGCATAGGCATATATCTCGTTCAGCAGCTCCATGATGGCAGCCACGGCCGTGTTGAACTGGAAGGTCTCGATCTGCGCTCCCACCTTGCGCAGCGTCTGGTGCAGCTTGCGGTGCACGCCGCGCTCCGCCGGCGACATTTCCATGGGCAACTCATCCCGCCATTCCCGCCGGTAGAGCGGCAGTGCGGCCTGCAGCCAGCGCCAGACGCGGGTGATAAAACGGTGTGAACCGTGTATCCCTTCCTCGCTCCAGTGCACGTTGTCCTCGAACGGGGCCACAAACATCTCGTAGACGCGCAGTGAATCGGCGCCGTAGCGTTCGGCCATATCGTCCGGAGTGACGACGTTGCCCTTTGATTTGGACATGCGCGCCCAGCGCCAGACGATTTGGTCGGCGGGATACTGTTCGCGCTCGTCATGCTTGAGCACGATCCAGTCGACTATCTTCTCGTCGTTTTCACCATGCTCATCTTGCGGCCGCGGCCGGCGCCCGGGGGTCATGGCCAGGAGCGAACCCTGGTTGCGCAGCGTCAGGAAGGGCTCTTCGAAACCCAGTAACCCTTCGTCAAACAGCACCTTGGTCCAGAAGCGGGCATAGAGCAAATGGGAACGTGCATGTTCGATGCCCCCGGTATATAAATCCACCGGCAGCCAGTAGTCCAGGGCTGCACGTGACGCGAAAATCTTGTCGTTGCCGACGTCGGCGAAACGGAGAAAATACCAGGAAGAACAGGCATAACCACCCATGGTGTCGGTCTCACGCCGGGCCGCTCCGCCGCATTTCGGGCAGACGGTCTGCACGAACTCGGGAATAAGAGCCAGCGGCGACTCACCGGTGCCGGAGGGCTGGTAGTTCTCCACGTCGGGAAGCAGGACCGGAAGCTGCGCTTCCGGTACCGCCACTTCACCGCAAACTGAACAATGGACGATGGGGATCGGTGCTCCCCAATAGCGTTGGCGGGAAATCAGCCAGTCACGAAGCCGGTAGTTGATCGTCGGGCGGCCCAGGCCTTTTTCTTCCAGCCAGGGTACGATCGCTTTTTTAAATGCGCTTGAGGACAAACCGCTCCAGGCGCCGGAATTGACGGCGATTCCCTCAGCCGCTTCCGCGGTTTTTAGTTCATAGGTTGAACCGTCGCGGCTGACCACCTGCACGATGGGCAGGTCGAACTTCCTGGCGAATTCAAAATCCCGGTCGTCATGGCCCGGCACGCACATGACGGCTCCGGTGCCGTAGCTCATCAATACGTAGTCAGCGAGCCAGACCGGGATTTTTTTACCGTTGACCGGGTTGATGGCGTAGGCGCCAGTGAAAACGCCAGTCTTGCAACGGGAAATATTCAGGCGGTCGATCTCCGATTCGCCTTGAGCCTTGCGGATATAGGCCTCCACTTCGCTGCGCCGCTTCGTGGCGGTGATTTGCGACACCAGCGGGTGTTCCGGGGCCAGCACCATGAAAGTGGCGCCAAACAGAGTATCCGGCCGGGTGGTAAAGACACGGATGATCAGGTTGCTGGCTTTGAGGGCGAAATCGACCTCAGTCCCCTCACTGCGGCCGATCCAGTCGCGCTGCATCTCCTTCATCCCTTCTGACCAGTTGAGCTTTTCCAAGTCGGCCAGCAGGCGGTCAGCGTAAGCCGTTATGCGGAAGAACCATTGCGGCATCGGCTTCTTTTCGACTGGGGTATCGCAACGCCAGCAGCGGCCGTCCTTGACCTCTTCGTTGGCCAGGCCTGTCTTGCAGGAGGGGCACCAGTTGATGGGCGCTGTTGCCCGATAGGCCAGCCCCTTGCGATGGAGCAGCAGGAAGAGCCACTGTGTCCACTTGTAGTAATCGGGCAGGCTGGAATTGATTTCGCGCTGCCAATCATAAGAACAACCGGTTTTGATCAAGGTTTCGCGGTAAGTGGCCGCGTATTCGGGCACCATCTGGCGCGGATTGCGGCCAAGCCGAATGGCCTCGTTCTCAGCCGGTTGGCCGAAGGCGTCCCAACCCATGGGGTGCAGCACATTGTAACCTTGCATGCTCTTGTAGCGGCAGAAGGCATCTGTGGGTACATAATTCTTGAGATGACCGACGTGCAGGCCGGAACCGGAAGGATAGGGGAACATTTCCAGGCAATAATATTTTTTCTTTTGCCCATCAAGAATAGTGCGGAAGGTTTGCTTTTCCTGCCAGAGCCGCTGCCACTTGGCTTCGATTTCAGTAAAGTTATAGTTCATCTCTCTTCCTTGACCGCTTGTCGATTTTCAATTATACTTGAAAAAGTCCGCCAGGACAACGGCGGCGGCGTATTTTTTCAAGGCAGTTTCGGAAAAATCGCGGTTTGAACCAAAAGCGATCCTTTCCGTATAATTGTTTTCAGGAGTAGGGATGAAAAATTTGCAGGATGGTTAACACTTGAGGGAAGAAAATTCGAGGAAGGCAAAATGAACGAATTTTACAGTGATTTTATCGGCGTTATCGGAAATCCTGCTCAAACCATCGGCAAAATAATGGAGAAAAAACGCTGGCAGGCTGTGTTGGCCGTCATTCTGCTGTTGACTGCCATCGCCACATTTCTTACCTATCCCATCACCAAGGTCGAACAGGCCAAGTTCATCCGTGATTCGGAAATGGCAGACAAACTGAGCGAAGAGCAATTGGCCAATTTGGACAAATTCACCCCCAGCCAGCGCCTGACCGGTGCCATGATTTCGCTTGTTTTAGCCGGGTTGATGATCGTGGTGTCCGCTTTTTTTATCTATCTTTTTTTCAAGGTCGCCGGCAGCGAGGGAAATTATGTTCACTATTTTTCCGGGGTGGTGCATGCGTCCATTTTGGACATGTTCCTGGGTGGGATACTGAAATCATCGCTGATCTTGATGAAAAAAACCATGCTGATCCATACCGGGCTAACCATGTTTTTCCCGGGGATGGACTTCCGCAGTTTGTCTTTTATTGTGCTTGCCCAGTTCGATTTTTTTTCCATCTGGTACCTTGCGGCCCTGGCTCTGGGCATCGCCTTTTTTGCCAAGATCAGCCCCCAAAAAAGCATTTCCATCGCAGTGATGTATTTTATTTTTAAAAGTTTGGTTTTTGTTTCATTTTCCTATTTCAGCATGAAATTAATGGGCATGTGAACCAGGCTTTCATTTGTTGAAATTTCAGGTTGGTATTGCTGTGGCAAACGCCAAAATACTTGACAATCCATTATTTTTCATTTATTAATCATATGTAATGGGAAAAATACTCGCATTCAGATCATTTCACTGAAACAGGGGAGAAAAAAATGAAGAAATTGTTTTTTCTTATCATTTTTATTTTTTTTGCAGCGGCCTTGATCAGCAGTGCTGAAGAAAGCAAAAGAATATTAAATATGCAGAAAGCATATGTCTTTTTACCGGAATCCTTATTGATATCGGAAACGGATTTGAATTGTTCATACTTCATCAAAGACGCTGTGCCGCAGGATATCAGGATCGTTGGCAAGAACTCATTGACTCCCGAACGCAGGGAATTTTCCGACCTGGATGAATTGGTGATCAATAAAGGTTCCCAGGCAGGGCTTAAAGAGGGAGACCTGCTCATGATCATAAGCAAAGGCCGGGTCATCCGTCACCCCCGCAACCATGACCGTTTGGGCCTGTATTTCCTGAAGAAATCGCTGGCCGAGATTACTTGTATTTATGACAAGCAGGCCGTAATCCAGTTGCAGAAAGGCTGCAACCCTGTCAATATCGGTGATTTCGCCATTCTGTACAAGCCGGAACAGACGTTGTTTATCCAAAAAATTGATTACAGGCTTTGCCGCATTCCCAGCAACGCCGTCAGCGGCCATGTTGTATTTTTCGATTTGTCTATGGGTCAGCGCGGAGAAATTGCCGGCGACTCTCAATATGTGACAGTAGACCTGGGAGAAGGGGTGGTCGGCAAAGGAACTTTTCTGCTGATTTACCGCCAAGTTGCTTCTGATCTGCCGCCCTTGATTATAGGCCTGGGTATCGTGATTCACAGCGAGAACACCAATTCTACGGTGAAAATACTGGATGCCAGTTCGGATGTCAAGGTCAACGACCGGATGTTGGTCCTGCCCAAAGAGTTGAAAATTGTTTCCGCCGGTCCCGGGGGAAGGGAAAATATCCCGATCGTGGAAACGTTGCAAACCGAGAGCGAGGAACCTGGACAGACTGAAGGTGAGCCGGGATCCGCAGAAATGATCGCTAGCCTGAAAGTGGATGTCTTGTTCGATTTTGACAGCAGGCAGCCCAGCAGTGATCATGGCGCCGATTTTACGGCCATCAAGGATTTTATCGCCGCCAAAAACGAATACCTGATCACATTGCGCGGCTATACCTGCAGCATCGGCCGGGAAGAATACAATCTGCGCCTCTCCTCGGAGCGGGTGGAAACCATCAAGAATATTTTACTCAGCCAGTATGGGATCGATGCCGCCCATATCGAGACGTTCTTTTACGGTGAAAAGGAACCTCAATTTGACAACAGCAGTGAAGCGGAGCGCAGGAAGAACCGGCTGGTGAAGATCGAGGTGAACGGGAAATGAAAATTGTCCTTTTAGCTTTGCTGGTTTGTTTTATCGGGGCCGGGTTCGTACCACTATTCAGCAATGGCATTGACCTGGTCGCAATGAAAAAGCAGGAGGAAGAAAGAAGAAAAAACAATGCCAAGTCAAAGCTGGTTGTCAATGACAGCAATATCAATACAGTTTCCGTTAGCGGTAAAAAATATGGGTTTGTGCAGTTGGAATCCGATGAACCCCTCCCCGAGGAAACGGCCATATCTTTGCCCGGGACAGAGAGTGGCGAGGATCAAACCAAGCAGCCTGATTTTTGGAAAAAACAACAGGACGAACTGCAAGAACGCATCGCCAAGTTGAAAGAGGACATTGAACGGGAACAGTTGGAATTGAACAAGCTCTGGTCCGATTTTTATATTAAAAACATCATTGCCGAACAAGATGCCATCAAGGTCCAGATCTCACAACTAACCAATCAGACCGAGCAGAAAAAGCTTTTTTTAAGCCAGGCAGAAACGCAGCTGGAAGATCTTCACGAAAAAGCCCGTAAAGCCGGGGTCCCTCCCGGTTGGCTCAGATAATACGATTTATTCGCGGTCCCGGGCTTTAGGCCGGGCTTTTTGTCAAGCGTTTACTGTTTGCAAAATTTTGTTGGGGATGATAAGATAAACACCACCCATGGACTATTTAAAAGTGCAGGAACCGATTCTGCCGATGCTCAGATCTACGGAAAAGGTTCTGGCCAGGCAACTGCGCAGCAAAGTCAACTTGATTTCTGAACTGCGTCAGCACACGCCGGTCGACAAGGGAAAAAAGATCCGCGCCACGTTTTTTTTCCTGCTGGCCGGGATGAACCGCGTTGACACTGAAGGGCTGCCGCAGATGGCGGCGGCCATTGAAATGCTTCATCTTTCCAGCCTGGTTCATGATGATATTGTGGACAATTCCGTCTGGCGGCGCGGTAAAAAAACAACCAATCACCATTTCGGCAATTATCTTTCCCTGCTCTGGGGTGATTTTCTGTTCATTACCTCGCTGCGCATGATCTCTGCTCAAAATCGCAGCAGGAGCATGGACATGATGCTGGACGCTTCCCGGCAGATGATCGAGGGACAGATCCTGGAATTTGCCAATAACTTCAATTACCGCATTCACTCCCGTACCTATTTTGACATCATTCGTAAAAAAACATCGTCCATGTTCGCCGGCATTGCCCGGCTGGCAGCCCAATTGAATGACAAACCGGCGCGGGCAACTGACGATTTCTGCCGTTTTGGCCAGGATTTCGGCATGATCTTTCAGATCAGCGACGATCTTCTGGATATCTTTTCCGACAGTGCCGGCAAAAGCCGTTTTCAGGATCTGCAAGAAGGCAAGGTGACCCTGCCCTATATCCTGTTGCTGCGCCACGACGCCTTGCCGCTCATCAAGAATTTCCGCCGCTCCGGACCACAGCCGCTGCTGGAGCGTTGCCGGATCCTGGGCATCAAAGAGCAGTCGCTGCAGATCATCGATCGTTATTACAGAAAATGCGCCTCTTTTTTGGAATCGTTCCCTGCCTCTGCCCATCGCGAGTCAATGGCGAATTTGCTGGAGTTTATCCGCTACCGTGATTACTGAAAACCCGGTTGAAATAGAAGTGAAAATTAAGGTCGAGCGCCTGGAACCATGGCGTGAGAAACTTCTGCGCCTGGAGGCGGTGCTGGAGTGTCCCCGGGTTTTGGAAAGAAATCTGGTCTTCGACACCCCCCGGCAGCGTTTAAAAAAACGGGGCGTTCTCCTGCGCTTGCGCCGGCTGGACAGTGGAAGCATTTTGACCATGAAAATGCCGGTGCAAAAAAGCTCTCTATATAAGATTCGCGAGGAGATCGAGGCCGGGGTTTCCGATTTCGCCAATATGGAAAAGATCCTGTTGGGCGTCGGTTTTAAAATATTTTTTGTTTATGAAAAATACCGGGAAGTGTTTAAAAGAAAAGGCATCCGTGTCATGCTCGACGAGACGCCGATCGGGAATTTCCTGGAAATCGAGGGCGAACCGGCCGCTATTGAGGCCATGGCTGCTGAACTCGGATTCTCTGCAAAGGATTATATCACCTGTTCCTATCATTGGCTTTTTCTGCGCAGCGGACGTTCCGGCAACATGGAATTTCAAAAGTGAAATTTTTCATCCTGGCCGGCGGTTACGGCCATAGGGCCGAGCCGCTTTCACTGATCAAACCAAAGCCGGTTTTCCCCCTGAATGGAATGCCGCTGCTCACTTTGCTGCTGCAGCAGTTGCGCGCCCAGGATTGTTCGCAGGGGTTCATCAACCCGCATCACCTGGGCGAACAGGTGGTTGCGGCCGCCGCCGGCAGCAGTGTTCACTTTATCCGCGAAAAAGAGTTGAGCGGCAGCAGCGTGCTGAGGCAGGCGCTGCCTTTCTTTACAGATTGGCTGCTGGCAGTCAATGGTGACACTTTTTTGGAAATTCCTCTGACCGGGTTGCTGGAAAAAACCACAAGCACGGACGTGGACGGTGTCCTGCTGGTGCGCCCGGACCATACGGGCCACTATGCCGGACTGCGAGTCGCTGCTGACGGTTTTCTTGAGAGTGACGGTCCGCAGCCCGGATCGGGATTGATGTATGCCGGCGTGGCCCTGTTCAGAAAAAAGGCGGTAGAAAAAATAGATGAAGCCAACTTTTTCAAAACCATTCAAAAAAATCACCTGCGCTTCCAAACCGTTTTTTATGACGGGATCTGGCTGGATGTGGGTACCCCGGAACTGTATTTCAGTGCCAATTGGAAATATAAGGCATATTGCTCGGATCCGCAGCCTAATGCCTTTTCGGAAAATGTCGAGATTTCGCCAGCTTCCCGGGTGGAAAAATCGGTGCTCTGGGAAAACACCAGCATCGGCCCCGGCGTTCACCTAGCGGAGTGCATCGTGACCGGAAACCTGCGGCTGGAAAATACCAGTCACAGCGGACAGATCATTTCCCAGCAGGGAGTTTTTCCGCTGTTTTGAATTTGGCAGTGAAATTTTTCCGGCCTCTTGTTTTTTACCGGGAAACAGTTTACTATAATAATGGGAGTCAACATGAAGGACATTAATTTATTGCTCGAAAAATTCAAGATGATCACCGGCGAAGGCCATTCGGATACGGCTTTCAAATCGGTTATCCACGATATAGCCAAGTTTTACTGTGACAATTTCGACCTGGAACCCGACGAAGTAGCCATATTGCTCACCGACAAGGACAACATGGTGCTGTCTTTCGCCTACCCCGAGCACCTGGTCAACGCCGGCATGATCCCGATCTCCTCCCCCGACGCCTTCGCGGCCCGGGTCTTCAAGATGAACCGGGGGCTGATCGAGAACAATTTCAACCAGATGAAGCACCTGCATCTTTTTGAATTCATCAAGGGTCCCGGCGCCACGGTCCGTAAAATATGGAAGATGATGAGCACGATCCTGCGCGTCGACGACCTCGGGTTCGGCATTATTGAACTTTCCCGCAAAGGGGTGGTCATAGATGAGGCAGGGGAGGATTTCAGCCCGGAAAATTTGGAGTTTTTTGAAGACACCATCATCGAAATCGCTCCTTATTTACGCAAAGTCCTGCCAACCGATTTCAGGGGAAAGCTCGTTTGAAAGACCGCCTGCGCGAGATCCTGCTGGAAAAATCGGTGGTCAAGGGCAGGGAATTCAAACTGGCGTCGGGCCAGACCAGTGATTTTTACGTCGATGCCCGGGTCACTACCTTGGACGCCGAAGGAGCCACCCTCTGCGGCCGGATATTTTTGGACATGCTCGCAGATTTTGAAGTGGACGCCGTAGGCGGCTATTCGATCGGCGCCGACCCTATTGTTTCTGCCATCGCCGTCACCAGTTACCTCGAGAAAAAGCCGCTGCCGGCCTTCATCATCCGCAAGGAAGAGAAATCGCACGGCACACGCAAGATGATCGAGGGCAATTTCCGTTCCGGCATGCGCGTGGCCCTGTTCGACGACGTGATCACCTCGGGCGGCTCGATCATTAAGGGCGCCAAACAGGTCGAGGCCGAGGGCGGCAAGGTCGAGGTGATCATGGCCGTGCTGGACCGCGAGGAAGGCGGCCGCGAAGCCATACAAGGCCGCGGCTACCGCTTTTTGTCCATTTTTACAAAAAAAGATTTATTGTAAATATTGATAGGCGTAAGAAAGGCGGGTTGACAGCCTCCCCTCCCTCCGAAACGTACGGGCGGATTTCCCGCATAAGGCTCTCCAGTCGGTGGTTTTACCTCAAGCGAACTGCCTGGCTTCATTACGGGTAGTCAAAATGGAGAGCAACCCGCAAAAAACAAAGAAAGCGTTCGGCCGGCGGTTGTGGTCTTGGCTTGGTAAGATTTCTGCGTTCACAATAACTCAGGAAAAAAAGTTTACAAACCAGCAATACTATAAAAGAGAGGCGGTAGATGCCGCTAGCTATCGTCTCTCACTCCGTCTCTTTTATGCAATAACGGGTTTGAAGTTAGCCACAACCTCAGCGAAATACTTTCCTGTGGACTCGATTTGGTCTTCGGGCATTTCCGCGTGCAATCGATATGTGACGGCACGGCCGAACAGGTTGATCTGCTTCTCTTGGACAGTCCCGGCATTACCGGTATAACTGTAGACAAGCGTAGCCGAGGGCATGCCGGCCAGGGTGTTGGTCTCCGCCGAGATGAACCGAACACCGAACACCGAACACCCAACTCGCGACTTTCCATTTCCTATGCCAAGCTCAGAACGTTATAAGTTATGCTTTTCCGTTGACGGGCAGAAGGTTAGGCGCTACAATTCCAGTAGGTGAATAATGAACTTTGCCGCTGTGCTTTTTGATCTTGATGGGACTTTACTTAACAGCTTGGAAGGAATTGCTCGGGCCATGAATGCGGTTCTGAGTGAACAGGGCTGGCCAACTCACTCCACCACGGCTTATGCAATTATGGTTGGTGACGGCATTGAAGTAATGGTTGCGCGGGCCATCAGCCCGCAGCAACCCGACAGTGGAATTTTTAGTAAGCTTATCTCAAGCTATCGCCGTCATTACAACCATTTCTGGTTGCCGCACAGTCCACCCTATCCGGGCATCGAAAGATTGCTGGCCTTCCTGGTGAAAAAGGGCATAACCCTGGCTGTCCTTTCGAATAAGGGCGACGATTTTTGCAAAACCATGGTGGCTCACTTTTTTACCGGGATCAAATTCGCTCAAGTGCGCGGGGTGCTTCCGGGGATCGCCCAAAAACCAGATCCTAGTGGTGCTATAGCCATTGCCAAAAAAATGGATATTGCTCCGGCAAGCTTTCTCTACCTTGGAGACACCGATGTTGATATGAAAACCGCCCATGCTGCCCGAATGTTTGCCGGCGGGGTAACTTGGGGTTTCCGCAGTGCAGCGGAATTGCAAGCCGCCGGTGCCCAGAAAATATTTGATCATCCGTGCGATGTTATTACTTTCCTTTCATGAAGATATTTACGCCAGACAATTGACTGCTATGGTAGAATAAAGTTGCCATTAAAATGAGATTGCCTGTTTTAACTATAGGGAAAATTAGTAAACATGAGACAGATATGGCTTTTTGAGCAAGCAAATCAGGCCCAAGCCTGCAGTGATTTCATTGCCAGCCGGGATATCGCCAATACCCTGCTGGCCGGTGATGGCGATGCGCAGGAATTATGGATTCGTGAAGAAGCCGAACTGCCCAAGGCCCGGGAACTGCTGCAGGAATACCTGGCCGATCCCCTGGCCGAGCGCTTTCAGCAGGCAGCCATAAAGGGCCGGCGGCGCAAAAAAGAGCAGGAAAAAAAAGCACGGCAGCCCAGCGCCATCCTTGACGCCCGCACTACGATTTTCAATCGCTCCAGCGCAGTTTCCCGCGGTGCTGTGACCTTGCTGCTGATTGTTGTCTGCGCAGCTATTTTCATCTTTTCCAAGCTTGGGGAAGATCTGTTTTACCTGCGACCGTTCCTGATCAGCGGAACCCGGGTTTTGCCGGACCAGGGATTGGTCTGGATTCCCTTGTGGGAGTCACTGAAAAACGGTGATTTGTGGCGGCTCTTCACCCCCATGTTCATTCATTTCGGGCTGATGCATATCTTCTTCAACATGATGTGGCTGCTCGACCTGGGCAGCATGGTGGAGCAACGCCGGGGCAGTATCTTCCTGATTTTTTTCATCGCCGCGATATCCGCCTCCAGCAACCTGGCCCAGTATTTCTTTGGCAACCCTTTGTTTGGCGGCATGTCGGGAGTGAACTATGGGCTGGTGGGCTACATCTGGATGAAAGGAAAATACGACCCCGCTTCAGGTCTCGGGCTGCATAAAAACACCATTCTGATGATGGTCGGCTGGTATCTGGCCTGCCTGGTGGGAATCATCCCCCATGTGGCCAATGCCGCCCACACCGCGGGCTTTGCCGGCGGCATAGCCTGGGGGTTTCTCACCTCGCTGAAATTCCGGCAAATACTGAACCGCATTACAAATGAAAAAAGTGACGAATAAGAAGGTCCCCCGGGAGCAACCATGACTTCTCAACTGCAACAGGCTTTTGACAGCGAGGTTTTTCGTCAGCAGGGGCACCAGCTGGTGGACCGGCTGGCCGATTACCTGCAGCAGGCCTTGGGGCGCGCTGATTTTCCGGTCATGCCCTGGCGCGAGCCGGCAGAATTGCGGCAGGAATGGCAGCAGCTGCTTGCCGATCCCCTGCCCATCTCTTTTGTCGAACTGACCGAGAAACTGCTGCAGCAATCGATCCATCTGCACCATCCTCGCTGCTGCGGTCACCAGGTGGCGCCGCCGGCCCCGATAACCGCCCTGGCCGAATTGTTCTCGGCTTTATTAAATAACAGCATGGCGGTTTATGAAGTGGGACCAGCCGGGACTGTGATCGAGAAAGCCGTACTGGGCTGGTTGGCTCAGCGCCTGGGCATGGCGCCAGGGGCCGACGGCATCCTCACCTCGGGTGGCAGCCTGGGCAACCTGACCGGACTTTTGGCCGCCCGGCGGGAGCGCGGCGGCAGCGACGTCTGGGAAGAAGGCAGGCGCGGCTTGCCCATGGCAGTGATGGTTTCGGCAGAATCTCATTACAGTGTGGCCCGCGCCCTGAAGATCATGGGGCTCGGCAGCCAGGGGCTGATCAAGCTGCCGCTCAATGAACGTTTGCAGGTACGCCCGGAATTACTGGAAACCATGCTGCTGGCCGCGCGGGCCAAGGGACGGCAGGTCATCGCCATTGTGGCCAACGCCTGTTCCACTTCCACGGGGGCTTATGATCCGCTGCCGGAAATTGGCGAATTCGCTAAAAAAAACGGCCTCTGGTTCCATGTCGATGCCGCCCACGGCGGGGCGGCCCGTTTTTCGCCCAAGTATCGTCATCTGGTCCAGGGTCTTGAAGAAGCCGATTCACTGGTCATTGATTTTCACAAGATGATGCTCTGCCCGGCTCTGGCCACCGCGGTTCTGTTTCGCGATGGAACCGTGCTGAAGCGCATCTTTTCACAAAAAGCGAGCTACCTTCTTCCCGAGCAACAGCAAGTGCCCTGGCAGGACATCGCCCGCAGCACCATCGAATGCACCAAGAAAATGATGGGTCTGAAAGTCATGATGCTGCTCAAGACGGTTGGTGAAGGAATATTCTCGGAATATGTCACCCGTGTTTTTGACCTGAGCCGCGATTTCGCCGCCGTGCTTCAAGCTGAGAGCGATTTCAGGCTGGCCGTCGAACCCCAGGCCAACATCGTCTGTTTCCGCCATCAGCCCGACCAGGTACCGGCCGGCCAATGGGGTGAATACAACGCCCGCCTGCGCCGTCAACTTGTTGCCCATGGCCGCTTTTATATTGTCCAGACCACTATTGCCGGTGAAATTTACCTGCGTTTGACCTTGATGAATCCTTTTACCAATCTAGGCGATCTGCAGGAACTGTTGATTGAGATTCGCCACTTCGGCCGGTTGGTTTGTCGCCAGGAAAACCAGGGGAAAAAGTAATATTGAAAAACAGGGGCTAAAGAATTAAGATCAATTGAATCAGGAGGCAAACGATGGCTGCCGATATCCCGGCCATTTTAAAGAACATTCTGGAATTCACGGATTTTACCAGTAAGACAGTCATCGCTGTTGGCGCCGGCGGCGGCCAATTTGCCGAATATGGCAAAAAAGCGCGCCGGATTATTGCTGTTGATTCTAATCCGCAAGCATTGACGGCCCTGCAAGAAAAAGTGGCTGTCATGGGATTGATTGATCGCTTTGAATATCATGCCGGGGATTTTAATACTTTTGCCCTGGCTGCGGACATGGTCTTTTTTGAATTTTGCCTACACGAAATGACCGACCCGCTTCAAGCGCTGGCCAAGGCGAAAAGCATGGCGCCGCAGGTGGTGGTCTTCGATCATTCCCCGGATTCTCCCTGGGCTTACATTACAGCGGAAGAAACAAAGGTGAAAAAGGCCTGGCAAGCCATTCAGGCCAAAAAGCCAAGCCGCGTTCAGCATTACGCCAGCCGGCAGAATTTTGCCACCTTCACCGAGCTTGAAGCCAAGGTCATGCCCCAGGGCGAAGTGGCTCTGCAACGTATTGAACCATACCGCGGGCAAAAAAACTTCACCATTCCCATGTCTTACGGCCTGGCTTTGCTGTAAAAATTTATTAAATCATTTTCCTGTTTTTAAAAGGGAAATGAAAACGAAGGACAGCCACTGCTGACTTCGCCATTGCCTTGACAATTTTTCCCCATTTTGCCACAATGCACTTGGATGCCTGACGGGAAAGGGATGGGATTTTCTGCGATAGAAATGGAAAAAGACATGTCAGTGACGGCAGCATGTTAGATTAAATAAAAAAGCATTGGACAGGGAGTCGAATAGATGCCGATCGATGAATATCTGAAACAGGTTAAGCAGCGGTATGCTGCTGGCATTTCTACCGAGCACAGTTACCGGGCCGATCTGCAGAATTTGATACTTTTGATGGTCAAAGGGATTCAAGTGACCAACGAACCGAAAAGACAAAAGTGCGGAGCCCCGGATTACATTATCCAGAAAAAGCAGGTGCCGCTGGGCTATATCGAGGCTAAGGATATCGGTATCGATCTGGACAAAACGGAAAAATCCGAACAGATCAATCGCTATTTGCAGAGTCTCGACAATTTTGTTTTGACCGATTACCTGGAATTCCGCTTTTACAAATACGGCCAGAAGGTGCATGAAATAAAGATCGCCTCTATTGAAAACGGTAAATTCTCAATTCACCCAGAATGTTTTGATTCTTTTTCCACCCATATAAGGGACTTTTGCGAATTCAAAGGGCAGACCATCAAGTCGGCTGAAAAACTGGCCAAAATGATGGCGCAAAAAGCGAGATTGATGGAGGAGGTTTTGTACAAGGCTGTGATGGAAGAGGATGAGAACAACTCACTGAAAGATCAGTTGCAGGCGTTCCGGCGCATATTGATTCATGATCTAAAAGAAAAAACATTTGCCGATATTTACGCGCAAACCATTGCCTACGGGCTTTTTGCCGCTCGACTTCATGATATCACTCTTGAAAACTTCTCCCGCCAGGAAGCCAGGGAACTTATCCCTAAATCGAACCCATTTTTGCGTAACCTTTTCGATTATGTTTCCGGTGCGCAATTGGATGACCGCGTTGTCTGGATCGTCGACGATTTGGCCGATATTTTCCGAGCTGCCGATTTGCAGGCGATCCTTTCCGATTTCGGCAAAACCAATGGGCAGGCCGACCCTTTCATTCATTTTTACGAAACTTTTCTTGCCGCCTATGATCCGAAGCTACGCAAATCCAGGGGGGTCTATTACACGCCCGAGCCGGTGGTGAATTTTATTGTCCGTGCCGTGGACGATATTCTGCAAAGCGAGTTCGGCCTTTCCTCCGGTCTTGCCGATACCAGCAAGATCAAAATAAAAGTGGCAGATGAAAATACCGGAAAGACAATTGAAAAAGAAGTCCACAAAGTGCAAATACTTGATCCGGCCACCGGGACCGGAACCTTCTTGGCCGAAGTAATAAGACAGATTCACAAAAAATTCCAGGGGCAGGAAGGGGCCTGGTCCGATTATGTGGAAGAGCACTTGATTCCGCGGTTGAATGGTTTCGAGATCCTGATGGCCTCTTACACCATGTGCCATTTGAAACTCGAAATGCTGCTGCGTGAAACCGGCTATAAAGCAAAAGATGAAAACAAGCAGCAACGCTTTCGGGTCTTTCTCACCAATAGTTTGGAAGAAGCTCACCCCGATACCGGCACTTTATTTGCCAGCTGGCTGTCCAGAGAATCTACCGAAGCGAATTATGTAAAAAGAGACACGCCAGTAATGGTGGTGATGGGCAATCCGCCATACTCTGTAAGCAGTAGTAATAAAAGTAAATGGATCGAAGCATTAACTGCTGATTACAAAAAGGATTTAAACGAAAGAAATATTCAACCGCTGTCTGATGATTATATAAAGTTCATCCGTTTTGGGCAGTATTTCATTGATAAAAATGGAGAAGGAATTTTAGCGTACATTTCCAATAATAGCTTTATTGATGGAATTATTCACCGCCAGATGCGCAAGCATTTATTAGAAAGTTTTGATAAGATTTATATTTTGGATTTGCACGGCAACGCCAAGAAAAAGGAAGTTTCTCCAGACGGCTCACCAGATCAAAATGTGTTTGATATTATGCAAGGTGTGAGTATAGATATTTTTGTAAAAACTGGAAAGAAAAAGAAGAGTGAATTAGGAGTGATTTATCATTTGAATTTATATGGAAAAAGAGAAAGTAAGTACGAATCTTTACATATTGGTTCATTGGAAAAATCAGAATGGTCAAGTTTGGAGGTTAAAGAACCGAATTTCTTTTTTGTTAAGAAAAATTATTCGTATTATCAGGAATACAATAGCTGGATTCAGATAAGTGACTTATTTATTAAAAACACAAGCGGAATAAAAACGCATAATGATGAAAATCTTGTTAGTTTTGAAAGATTCAAAGAAAACAATTATGTGTATTCTTATCGTCCTTTTGATAATCGTTTTATCAATTACGACCTAAAGAAAGTTCAAAGACACAGGTATGCAGTAATGCGAAATATGATATTAGGGACTAATGTTTGCCTATTAGCTCCAAGACAAGCATTAACAGAGAGGTATGGTTTTTTTATATCAACCTTTTTATGTGATATAAATTATACGGGAGTTGCAGGACAATATGGCGCAGGTTTAAGCTTTCCTCTCTATCTCGTCCCCGAAGCTACAACCCAGCCAAGTTTTGATCAAAACAACAAAAGAATACCAAATCTAAATCAAGAAATTGTAAAGCAAATATCAGAGAAATTAGGATTAGCATTTACTAACGAAAAAGACGTTTCGACAGGCTCAGTATCTCAAAACACTTTTGCTCCTATTGATATTTTGGATTACATTTACGCTGTTTTGCATTCGCCCTCTTATCGAGAGAAATACAAAGAATTTTTAAAGATAGATTTCCCGCGTGTGCCATATCCTGAAAATGCCGAAACTTTTTGGAAACTGGTCAAACTGGGCGGCGAACTTCGACAGATCCATCTGTTAGAAAGTCCAGTGGTGAATAATCTGATCACCACTTATCCTGTAAATGGGAATAACAAAGTGGCAAAAGTAAAGTTTGAATCTGGCAAAGTTTGGATAAACGATTCCCAATACTTTGACAAGGTTCCTCAGATTGCCTGGGAATTCTATATCGGCGGCTATCAGCCCGCTCAGAAATGGCTGAAAGATCGAAAAAGCAGAGAGTTGAATTTCGAAGATATTCTCCATTATCAAAAAATCATAGTTGCGTTGACTGAGACAGATCGTATAATGAAGGAAATCGATAAAGTTGTGAGATTTTAAATGAAGAAGAAAATATTTATTAGTTATATCTCTTCTGATAAAAAGAAAAAAAACTCATTGAAGCGAAAGATAAATAAAACTAAGAGGTTAGAAGCAATTGTTGTTGAAGATTATTCAAAAAGTAACAAGAATTTTATTGATAAAGTTAAAGATGATATTAATCGGGCTGATTATTTTATCCCGATTTTTACAAAAAACTCGTATAAAAAATCGCAATGGGTAAACCAAGAATTAGGGTATGCTGAAGCAAAACTAGGGCCTGAAAAAATATGCGTTCTTGTTCAAAATGACATCATAAAAGACTTGAAAGGTTTTTATAATGATAAAATGGATCTCCCATATAATTTTGATACAGGGGAAAAAGAACAAAAAAATTTTCGCAAAGCAACAAGAAAATTAATTGGAGATATTCTTGAAAAGGAAAGACAAAATAAGATTAAGAATTATAAAGATTTTAAATCGACCTCAAAGAAAAGTTATGACACATCGGATAAATTAATTAATTTGCCGATAACAGATTCTATGAAACTTCATTTTAAGATTAAAAAAGCTAGTTTGAATCAAACGTTTTACTGCTATTATGAGATTGAAACTATTTCCGGTGAGACCCTGTGGATTGGCTCTACAGACAATAAGGCAAATATTGGAAAGTCTTATAAGACCAGGAATGAATTAACGAAACATTTGGGGAAAGAAAACTCATTAAATTATGAATTTGTTGAAAATGTAAAAAAAACATTTCTTGATAGATGGCCAGATAAAGGTTCCCCAAAAATACTAAAAACTATCAGATTTAGAGGAGATAAAAGTATTCATGCTCCAATTCTCTATTCGTATAAAATTGAACAATAGAAATGAAATAGAGTAAATGAAAATCGCAATTAATTGTAGGGGCGGTTCGCGAACCGCCCTTTTGGTGAAACAATCCAAGGAGATTTCATGAGTAACCGGCATGCGAAAGAATTGTTAATCTATGAAGACGAGATGTTCAGCTTGGAGCAAAGCACTACTTACCCCATACCCGGTTATTTGATTTTAAGGCTGAAGGGGCCGGAAGCCAGCCTGGCCCAATTGCCAAAAAAAAACGCACAGCTTCTCGGTGTTATGTTAAAGCGAGTGATCAATGCCATAGAGAAGGCGGTCAAGCCCGAGCGGGTCTACGTCCTTTCCTTTTGCGAGATCGAGCCGCGGCTGCACTTCCACCTGTTCCCGCGTACGGCCTGGCTGCTGAAGGAATACTTCAAGGCCAACGACTGCGCCAACGACCCGGTCAACGGCCCCATGCTGTTCGAATGGGCGCGCAGCGCTTTCGGCCCCGGCAGCCATGTACCCCAGGGAACCCCCGACCTGGAAACCGCCTGCGGAATCATGCGCGATATCTTGAAATAATAAGGAATACCCATGAAAAGAATCTGTGTTTTTTGCGGTTCGAGCCCGGGGGCCAGGTCTGAATATGCCCGGGTGGCACGGCAGTTGGGAGCCATGCTTGCCCAGAGGAAGATCGGCCTGGTGTTCGGCGGCGGCAAGGTCGGTTTGATGGGCCAAATGGCCCTGGCCGCCCTGGATAACGGCGGCGAGGTCATCGGCGTGATTCCCAGGGAACTTCATGAAAAGAGAGTGGCTTTCAGCGGGCTCTCCGACCTGCGGGTGGTGGGGTCCATGCACGAACGCAAAGCCATGATGGCCGAACTTGCCGACGGCTTCATGGCCCTGCCGGGCGGGCTGGGCACCCTGGAAGAAATATTCGAAATATTGACCTGGGCGCAGTTGGGCATGCACCGCAAGCCCTGCGGCCTGCTCAATGTCGGCGACTTCTATACTCCATTGCTGGCTTTTCTGGACCAGGTCGTGGAACAGGGATTTCTCGACACGGCCCATCGTTCCATGATATTGACCGCTGAAAATCCCGAGGAGTTGCTGCAACAATTTGAAACCTATCGGCCCTCGACCGCTGACAAGGCGGCCTGGGCGCTGGGAATGGAACACGTCTAGGGGAGGGGCGGTTCCCCCTGGCGGGGACACGCGTGAACCGCCCTTTGACTGAGAGGAAATAATTTCTTTATTTCCCCCCGTCCAGATCGGCGATGATCTCCAGCACCCGCGAGTGGATGCGGCCGTTGCTGGCCAGAATGCCGCGGTTGTTGCGCAGGGTCTTGCCCGCGGCAAAATCGAGTTTCTTGCCGTCAATGTCGCTGACCCAGCCTCCGGCTTCTTCCACGATCAAACTTCCGGCAGCGTGGTCCCAGATCTTCTCGCGGTAGTCGAGGGTGGCGGGGTTGGGGATGCGCAGGTAGATGTCGGCGTCGCCTGAAGCCACGATACCGTACTTGACCTGGCTGTCCATTTGTTCGGGTGGATTTGAGATCTGCAGCAGCCTAGAGATCTCGAGTTGAGTGTCCTTGTCGCTGTGCGAGGACTCGTAGCTTTCGACGAATTTCATTCGGGTTGGATCGGTTTTGACGGAGGCGCGGATGGGTTCGGCGCTGCCGCCCGCGGCCGGGATCTTCCAGCCGCCCTGGCCCTGGATGGCCCAAAAAAGGGTGCCGCCGGTTGCCGGCGGCAGGTTCGGGCAGCCCAGGATGCCCAGGCGGACCTGCCCGCCCTGGACCAGCGCCAAAGCGATGGCGAACTGCTCGCCGCGCAGGAAGCCCTTGGTGCCGTCAATGGGGTCGAGGGTCCAGAAGGTCCCGTTCGGTTCCGCTCCGCCCAGGTCGATACATTCACAGATCTCTTTTTCTTCCAGGGGCGCGTCGCACTTTTTCAGATAATGGATGATCTTGGCAAGCAGTTCCCGGTTTTCCGGCTGGCGCAGGGCCAGCGAATCTTCTTCGCCCACGATGGGGATGCCCGGAAAATGGCTGCTCAGAATTTTACAGATCAGGGCTTGCACGGCAAAGTCGGCGATGCTCACCGGGCTGCGGTCGGTTTTGGTGAGAGTGTACTTGCCGGTCATCTCATTCTGGATGGTGGCGGCCAGGTTCATGGCGGCGCCTACCGCCTGCAGACCGATTTCTTTTTGCAGCATGTTGGGTGAATGGCTAACTGCGGCCGAAGTCGTCCTGAAAGCGGGTGATGTCGTCTTCGCCCAGGTAGGTCCCGGTCTGTACTTCGATAAAGACCAATTCTTCTTTTCCCGGATTTTCCACACGGTGTTTGGTTTTTTCCGGAATGAAGACCGACTGTCTTTTTTCCAGCTTTATCGTTTCCTCGCCCAAAGTGACCCGGGCCTGCCCCTGCACCACCACCCAGTTCTCGGCCCGGTGTTCGTGGCTTTGCAGGGACAACCTTTTACCGGGTTTTACCATGATGCGCTTGATCTTCAGGTTCGCCTCTTCTAAATGGATCTCGAACCAACCCCAGGGCCGCTCTTCCTTTTCATTCATAAGCGGTAGTCCTTTTTGAGCAGGGCCAGGTCGGAATCGATCATCATTTTGATCAATGCGGCGAAGTGGACCTTGGGCTGCCAGCCCAATATTTTTTTAGCCTTGCTGAAGTCGCCGCGCAGCAGGTCGACTTCGGCCGGGCGGATGAATTTGTTGTCCAGGATCACGAAATCCTTGTAATCAAGGCCCACATGCGCAAAGGCGATCTCCACCAGCTCCTGCACCGAGTGGGTCTCACCGCTGGCGATAACGAAGTCATCGGGCTTATCCTGCTGGAGCATCAGCCACATGGCTTCGACGTAGTCAAGGGCGTAGCCCCAGTCGCGCTTGGCCACCAGGTTGCCCAGGCGCAGTTCTTTGCTCAAGCCCAACTTGATCTTGGCGGCATTGTAGGTGACCTTGCGGGTAACGAATTCGATGCCCCGGCGCGGCGACTCGTGGTTGAAAAGGATTCCTGATACGCCGAAGATATTGTAACTTTCGCGGTAATTGACCGTGATCCAATGACCGTATACCTTGGCTACGCCGTAGGGGCTGCGCGGATGGAACGAGGTCAGCTCGGTTTGGGGGATTTCCTTGACCATGCCGAACATTTCCGAGGAAGAAGCCTGGTAAAAACGGATGCGCGGATTTACGGCGCGGATGGCTTCCAGCATGCGGGTGACGCCGATGGCCGTGAATTCCGCGGTCAGCACCGGTTGGTCCCAGGAGGTGGGGACAAAGCTCATGGCGGCCAGGTTGTATACTTCGTCGGGCTGGACCTCAGCGATGATCTTGCTGATGGAATATTGGTCCAGCAGGTCGGCCTGGCGAATCTTGATGCGGTCCTTGATATGCTCGATGCGGTCGAATTTTTCCATGCTGGAACGGCGGACCATGCCGTAGACCTCATAGCCCTTCTCCAACAGGAAATCGGCGAGATAAGAACCGTCCTGACCGGTGACGCCGGTGATCAATGCTTTTTTAGCCATTAGAGCTCCTCTGTTTAGAGTTTATTTTAGCCGAATCGGAGTGGAGAGTCAAATCGCGGCCAGGAGAGGCGGGACATTGGCGGTTTGCCATTTGAAAACAAGTCGAAGAAGTTTTATAATTCGCAGGGAGAAAATGAATGACTCTTGATAATTATATCGAAATTCAGCTGGTCAGAGTAAAAATATCCCGCAAGCAGACCGACAGACAATTGCTGCAGTGGCTGCTGGAATTACGGACGCTGCGCGGTCAGATCAGGAATTTGGAAAGCGAAAACAAACAACTGAAGCGTGATTATGAAAAGGTTCTGCTGGAAACCGTGCAAACCTGATTTATTTTCACGTTCAGGACAGAACTTTTTTGAATTCCTCTTTTAAAAGCGGCACGATAGTAAACAGGTCGCCGACGATGCCGTAATCGGCTTTTTTAAAAATGGGGGCTTCCGGGTCCTTGTTGACGGCCACGATGATCTTTGAGGTTTTCATGCCCACGAAATGCTGGATGGCACCCGATATGCCGCAGGCAATGTATAACTTGGGGTTGACGACCTTGCCGGTCTGTCCCACCTGCATGTCGGCCGAAGCGTATTCGGCGTCAACGGCCGCCCGCGAAGCGCCTAGGCCGCCATTTAGCACCTTGGCCAGGTCTTCCAGTATGGCGAAATTTTCCTTGCCTTTCATGGCCCGGCCTCCGGAAACAATGATCTCGGCTTCGGTCAGATCAATTTTTTGTGAGGCGCTTTTCTCCACGCTGATGATTTTTGTCTGCAATTCGCCGTTGTCCAGGGCCACGGTCTTGATCTCCGGGGCCTTGGTTGCAGTCGTTGTTTCGACAGCGATGACGTTGGGTCTGATCGTGAACAGGGCCGTCCCGGCGTCTATCTGGTACTCGGCCAGCAGTTTGCCCGAATATACGGGCTTGATGGCTTTGCGGTTGTCGAGATCAACGGCCAGACAGTCATTGACCAGGCTGGCCTTGGCCTTGGCGGCCAGGCGCGGGAACAGGTCCTTGCCCTGGGCGGAAAAAATACCGCAGACAATATCAAGCTTGAACTCCTGGATGACCGCTGCCAGGGTGCGGGCATAGCGGTCGGGCTGATAAGTGAGATCCGCTCCTTGTACCTGAATGACGGTTTGGATGCCCTTCAGCTCTTCCAAATAGGGCTGCACGTCCGGGCAAAAAAGCACAGCGTGCACAGGCTGGCCGCTTTTCCTGGCCAGGCTGAGCAGTTCACGGTTAGATTTCTTGAAAACCCCTTCTTTCAGTTCGATATACAATCCTATGTTGGCCATAGTCGTCTCCTAAATTACCTTGGCTTCTTCGCGCAGCAAGCGCACCAGTTCACACACTGCGTCGGCCGCTTCTCCGGAGATGACCCGCCCTTGCGGTTTTTCAGCCGGGGCCGACAGCTTGAGCAGGCGGACCTTGTTCTGGGCTTCGTCGACCCCGGTCTCGGCCAGCGGGGTCTTTTTGATCTCGATCTTCTTGGCTTTCATGATGCCCATCATCGAGGCGTAGCGGGGGGTGTTCAATCCCTTGGCCGCGGCCACGACGCAGGGGACGGCCATTTCGATCACTTCCCTGGCGCCCTCGTCGATCTCCCTCTCCACCCGGACCTTGCCGCCGTCGAAGGAGAAAGCCATGACATTAGTGGCCACCGGGATAGCCAGCTCTTCGGCCAGCAGGATGTGCAGCTGGTAGGCGTCATCGTCGATGGCCTGCTTGCCCATGAAAATGACTCCGAATTCCTTGTCGGCGCGGATGACCTGGGCCAGGGCTCGGGCCGTGTTCTGGCTATCCAAGGCGACGGAGCTTTCCACGTGCACGGCGCGGTCGGCGCCCATGGCCAGGGCGGTGCGCAAAGCGTTCTGCACCCGTTCCGGCCCGAGGCATACGGCGGTCAGCGTGGAGCCCAGGATTTTTTCCTTCAGTTTCAAGGCCTCTTCGATCGCGTATTCGTCATGGGGGCTGACGATCCACTTGATGGCGGCCTCGTTGATCGATTTGCCGTCCTTGATCAGAATGCTGGCTTCGGTATCGGGAACTTGCTTGATGCAAGCGTAAATATTCATTAGTACCTCCTGAAAATCGAGAAATCCACTTGAATTTATAGAATTTAGCAGTTTAAGGAGTATTTATAACTGAAAAGTGGCTGCTTGTCAATATTGCCTCACCCCCGCCCCCACCCGCGTTGCGGGATGGCATCGCCAGATGCCTCTCAAGGCTTCGGCATGGCGATGCGTACCTCTCCTAAAGGCGAGGGGGCAACCACTTTAATAGAACCCAATAAATGCAGCAATTATCTTGAATTCCCCCTTCTCCTTTAGGGGAAGGGGCAGGGGATGGGGCCGGACTCAGAGGTGGACGAAAACGCCGCCGCTGACGCGGGTCTTGTTGATATCCGAAAAATGGAGGAAGCGCAGGTCGAAACGCAGCGAAAACATGGAAGTGAAGAAAATATGAAAACCACCGCCCGCCATGGAATAGAAACGGTACTCGCTGAAGCGGAAATTCAGTTTTTCGAATTCGCTTCCCGCACCCAGGACGGCGTAGGGAGCGAATCTGCCGAACTTGGGCCGGAATTTTACGGCGGCGCTCAGGCTGTTCCAACCCGATTCCCCGATCCGGTAGCCTTCGAACTCGAATTTGAGCAGGGGCACGATGGTACCGGAACCGGCCGACAGGCCATAGAAAAAACTGGACGGCTGGCTGATGGAACCGGCGATCAATCCGGCATCCAGGGCCATGGCGTTCAGGGCCAGGAAAAAACAACCGGTCACGATTACAGTTTTTTTAATCATTGTTTTTGCTCACTTTTTGCAGCAGCGGCCTGCCGTAATAATCTATTTCCATTGCCGGCCATTCCTTGCGAATATAGAGAGAATAGTTTTTCTGAAAAAGGGGGAAAATAATCCCGTCGTTGACGATAGCCTCACTGATGCGGGCGATCTGTTCCATCAGCAACTCCTGGGAGTTGCTGAATTTGACCTCGTCAAGTTCGCTGAGCATGCGCAGGTACCTGGCGTTGAATTGGTTGAAACTGGACTCCTTCAGGATGCGGCTGATTTTTTCTTCGGCGGGAATCTTTTTTTGAAAGATCTTGTCGATGAGAAGGTACTGAATGGCAGCCGAGTTCAGGAAAGCCATTAACTGGCTGTCATCGATGAATAACGTCTCGATCTTGAGGTTGCTGTTTTTCAAAAAGGCGGCCAGGTCTTTTTCCAGGTTGGAAAGCGAGGCGAGGATATAGAGTTTGGTCTCGGAATGTTTCAGGATGGAGGCGGTTTTTTGTGGGGACATGGTCTTGATCTTTATGGAAACCGGCGATTCCTCGTCGCTGGTCAAGGTGCGTAATTCCTTGTATTTGTTTCCCGTGGCCTCGTTGAACCTCTTCAAAATGGTGAAAAGGGCGATCTTGGTATTCTGGCCCATATCGCTTTGCAGAAAGCACAGGTAAATGTTCTGGAAAATGCCGGAATCAAATTCCTGGAAATTTTCCTTGAATTGGTTCGGGTTGGCCAGGAAGAGGTCAGGCGGCGTGCTGTCGCTGAAAGTGATCTTGACCTTGTCCAGATAGGTCCGACCTCCGGCATAAAATGGATTGGCTTTCAGGATGAGGTGGTGGTTTTTCTCCCATACCTGGGGAAAAAACATGCCTGAAAATGACTGTTCATGTTCGGCCAGCACCACCAGTTCCGGGGCGGTGAGCAGGCTCAGGATATCAGGATTGTCGGCCAGCAGCTCGATCCTGACCTGGTTTTCGTTGACGCGAATGTTCTTGACCGTTTTACTCAATTTGCTGGCCGCAAAAAGATTGGAATTCATGAATATTTTAAGCGAAACCTGTATATTCCGGGCTGTAAGCGGCTTGCCGTTCGAGAAGCTGAGATTGTCCTTGATCGTCAGGTTTAGGGTTTTGCCGGAGACATCGTAGTGGTATTCCTGGAAGACATTGCTGAATATTTCACCGTTTTTTTTCAAGTAAAAGAAATTTTCGTAGATAAGGGAATAGAAGATCAGGTTTGAGTAATTGGCGGTGTTCAGGGTGAAGGAAGTCGGCTCGTTCAGCCGGATTGTGATCTCTCCCCCGTAATAGGGTTTGATGGCAAAAATCAGCGCCAGCGGGATGAACAGCAGCTTACTTTTGTCCATTGCGTTTTCCCCAGAACTGGACCATGAACCGCTCCTGGCCGTCCCGTTCTTGCCTGATTCCAGTCCAAAAGCCCTTGATGTTTTGCCAGACGCCTGCGGAGATGAATTGAATTTCACCTGTGATTTTTTCCGAATATACAGGCCTTTGACCGCCGTTTTGGATGTTATAAAAAAACAACTGATCGGAGGCGTGCGAGTAATCACTTACGGCCAGCCATTCGCCCCCGAGGGCGGCCAGGGACGCGCCTTTCTTTTCGGGTGCCGAAAACTGCTCTGCGAATTCCGCGCTGAACAGATGATAATTGTAGTTGCGGTCGATGAGGTGAACGGCTTGCAGCTGTCCGTCCTGGACGGAGAAATCCAGGGCCATGGCCGGGGCAGCTTTTTTTTCATAGATGCCCGATCTGTTGGCCGGATCGCTGAACGGCATAAAATAGATTTTGTCCTTGAAAAAATTCCTGCCTTCATCATAGTTGGCGCCGACCAGGTAGGGGATCTGGTTTAAAATGAGATATTTAAAGGGAACAAAATCGATTTTCTGGATTTCCTGCCATTGGCTGTCGCGGAAGGCCAGGACCTTGGCGTAGGAGGAGAAATTGTTTCCGGCCGTTAAAACAAGCCCCTGATTCGTTTGCAGCAGCAGGAGTTTGCCTTCATAATGAAGTGTCGGATAGACCGGCCTGGTCCAGCCAAGTTTGAACTGGGATTCTTTTTCCAGCCGCATGTTGCTGGCCAGGTAAATGACGATCTCATCGGGATAGTAAAAAAAATATTGCTCTCGCCCGTCACTCCCCGAAATGGACTGGATATCCATCAGGTTTCTTTTGTTTTCAAATTCAAGGAGTTTGGAAAAACCCAGTTCGGAAAAAGCGAAGTTTTTTGCATTCAGGAAATCCATTTCCCCTTTGCTGAGAGCTTTTTCGAAGTATTTAACTGAGACGATCTTGTCCTGCAGGCGGGAAAAGATGGTCAAGCCTAGGCCGGTTTTGCTTTTATTCTGAATGAGTTTCAGGTCCAGCAGGTAATGGAGATCCTCGACGCGGCCCAGATTGAATTCGCCCCGGCCATTGGTGAAATTGATCAACAGGTCGGCAATGCGGATATTTTTTTCGTTTTCCAGGTTGGAGATCAGCAGTTGGTAGAGCTTTTGCATTGCCGTGTCGGTCAGCTCCGAATCATTCTCGAAGCGGACGACCGCCACCTGGACATCGAACCTGTTTTTAAAAAAAACTTTCAGGAATGCGGCGCTTTCCGTGACCAGGGTTTCGGCACTTTCCTGGCCCAAAGCGCTGCTGCCATATAAAAAAAGCAGCAGCAGTAGTGAGCAGGTCACTTTTTTCATGCGGCTTGGATCACTTTTTTTTCAAGGTTATTTTCAAGTTGATATTGATTTTTACGTCCTGGGAATCATTGGGGATCTCCAGCGTGATTGGCAGGTCGATGCTTTTTCCTGCCGGCATGACCTGAAACGGTCTCTCGCCGGTATCCTCGTCGGTCTTTATCGCGGCAAACTTGATTGAGTCTGTGTCTTTCTGTTCTTCATTGGCGAAATCGATCCCGGGAATTTCGATGTCCGATTTTTCACTAATTAGTTCCTGGGCGTCCTCCAAATCGAATATGTCTTCATCGCCGGACGCTTTCAGGGAATCCTCGGCGTCCACCATGGGGGAAGACAACTCGAAAACCTCCTCAGCCTCGGTATCGGCAACCGGGATTTCCTCGACCATGTTCTGTGAAGCAACATTTCTTTCTTCTGGTTTGGGCGTGGAGGATGTGATTTCTTCACGGGAAAACATGACAGTCTTGTCTTTCTGGAAAATGGACAACTGGTTTTTCAAGTGCAGGATGACCAGTTTGATTATGGCGTGCAGACCTTCCAGCACATTCTCCCCGTTTGTGGCCACGGTCGGAAAAAAGGACTTGTTGTCCAGGTTCAGGTCCTTATTCAGGGCACTGATGGGCAGGATCTCCTTGAGGTCTCTCTTGTTGAATTGAAAGATCAGCGGCATTTTTTCGAATTGCAGGTTGTTGAGTTTTAAATTCTTTTTCAGGTTGGTAAAGCTTTCGATGTTCTGCTCGCGCAGGATGACCTGGGAGTCGGCGACAAAAACCACTCCGTCGGCCCCCTGCAGCACCAGTTTGCGGGTTGTGTCGTAAGCCACCTGTCCGGGAACTGTATAAAGCTGGATCTTCACGGAGTAATTGCCCAATTTCCCGATCTCCATGGGTAGAAAATCAAAAAACAGGGTGCGGTCGCCATCGGTGTCCAAGGTAATCAGTTTGCCCTTGTTGTCGACCTCGTCACAATTGAAAATATACCGAAGGCAGGTTGTTTTGCCGCTCAACGCCGGCCCGTAATATACGATCTTGGCCGTAATCTCCTTGTTATTATAATTGACGAAAGCCATTAAAATGGATCCTCTTCGTAAGCGGGGTCTTCCCTGGCGCTTTCAAACGGGGGGGCGCTTTGGCCGTTCGCCTCCGGAAAAGAATCCCTGTGGGATTTGTCTCCGGGATAGGAGGATCCCGAACCCTGTCCGGCCGAGTCCTTGCGACGGTCCAAGACGATCACGTTGTCGGCCTGGATATCGGTGTTCCACCTGTCCTGGCCGTTCTTGTCCTGCCACTTACGGGTGCGAATGCTGCCTTCGACCAACACCATGTCGCCCTTACCCAGGCTTTTTTCGACTTTCTGGGCCAGTGGCCCCCAGGCGACGATGTTGTGCCATTCCGTCGGCAAATCTTTCCAGGCATTGTTGTTTTTATCAAAATACCCTTCGTTGGTGGCCAGGCTGAATTTGGCCAGTTGCCGGCCGCTGCTCGCCAACACGGTGATCTCGGGATCTTTTCCCATGCGGCCAACCAGGATAACTCGGTTCAAACTGCGGACTTGGCTCATGTTATTCGCTAAACTCCTTGATTTTTTGTCCGGCCAGCGAGGCTTCTTCGGACAAGGGGAAGCGGGAGATCAATTCCTTTAAAATGGCGATGCCTTCGCTTTGCCGGCCCATTTCGATCAGGGCATAGCCCTTTTTGAGAATGGCGGCCGGGGCCTTGTCGCCGTCATTGTATTTTGCCAGCAGTTCATTGAATGTATTGATGGCGTCCTGATATTTTTTCTTGGCGTAAAAACATTCACCAATCCAATACAGGGAATTGTCGGCCAGGCCGCTTTTCGGGAAACTTTGGATGAATTGCCTGAATCCTTCAATGGCCAGGTCGAAATTTTCCTTGATGTAATCGGAATAGGCCGCGTAATAGATGCTGGAAGGATCCTGGGTTAGAGAGGTCTCGTCTGGGGTGGCGGAATTGGCCGTCACCGCCGGCAAGGTTCCCACCGGGAAGTTCACTATTTTGTCGTCCAGTTTGTTCAGGGAATTTTTCAGATCGTTCAATTCTTCCTTGAAAAACTGCATGCTGAGCATGAAATTTTCCTTGCTTTGGGTTAGATCGGCCTGGTTCCTGGCAATGGCACTGATTTTTTCATCGTTGATGCCTGATTTTTTGAGCAGTTCCGTGACCTGGGCGGAAAGTCTGGCGATGGATTCGGACAGTTTCTGGATTTCGTCCAGGATGATCTGGGTGTCCTTTTTCACCGCCTGAAGCGGCAGGCTGAGCAACAGCAGCACCATCAGTGCCGGAATGAGCTTTAACTTCATGCGGGCTATTTCTTGGTGATGACGAACTCGGCGCGGCGGTTCTGAAAGTAGGAATCTTCGTCCTCGCCCTGAACCAGCGGCTTGTTTTTGCCGTAGGAAATTATCTTGATCTTGGCGGCTTTCATGCCCAGGGAGACCAGGTAATTTTTGGCGGCTTCGGCTCTTTTTTCGCCCAGGGCGATGTTGTATTCAATGGTGCCCCTTTCGTCGCAATGGCCTTCGATCAAGACTTCCACGCTGGCGAACTTGAGCAGCCAATTGGCATTGGCCTGAAGAATGGCCTTCATGTCTTCCCGGACCGTGTATTTGTCAAAGTCGAAGTTGATCCTTTTGAGGATCTGGTCTTTGTTCAGTTCTTCCAGGGATTTCTGCTGGTAGATCTCTTCCTCGCTCAGCACGGGTCTTTCGACCTGAGTCGTCGGCTCTTCCACTTTTTCCACTACCGGCTCTTGAACGGGCGCGACCTTGGCGGCTTTTTTCCCGCAGGCATTGAACATCAGTATCAGCGACAGTGCCACCAGAATCAATAGACATTTTTTCATGGGTCCTCCTAATATTTTTTAATATATAAAATATAATATATAAGAAGAATTTTGTCAAATTTGTCTGGAATCTTTAGTCTTTACTTGGCTGATTTTGGCGATTTCTGCCATTTCGGCATTTTGTTTTCGCCGCCGGCCGTGATCTGCCGGACATTGCGGCCGTCATAATCGACCAGATAAAGTTGATATTTACCGCTGCGGTTAGAGGAAAAAACCAGGTGCCGGCCGTCGGGCGACCAGGAAGGATTTTCGTTGCGGCCGGAGTTTTCGGTCAATTTGCTGATCTCGTTGCTTTTCAGGTTGAAAACGTAAATATCGAAGCGGTTCTCGATGCGTGAAACAAAAGCCAGGCGCATGCCGTCGGGTGACCAGGCGGCTGAATCGTGGTAGGAACCTTCCGTGGTGATGCGGCGGATGTTGCTGCCTTCGGCATCCATGATGTAAATCTGCGGTGTGCCGTTGCGTTGGGAAGTAAAGGCGATCTCGCGGCCGTTTGGACTCCAGTTGGGCGATGTGTCGATGGCAGGGTTGAAAGTAAGCCGCTTTTCCTGGCCGCTTTTCATGTTTTTCAGATAAATTTCGGCATTGCCGTTCTTGGAAGACGTGTATGCGATCTGCTCGGCCACAGGAGACCAGTCGGCCGCGTAATTGCTGCCTCCGCTTGACAGCAGTTCCGTTTTTCCGGAATAGATGTCAAACATGAAAAGGTCGGGATTGAGGTTACGGTACGACGTGTACAGGATTTTTTCATTGTCGGCGCTCCAGGAAGGCAGCATGTCGATGGCGCTGCTGAAGGTGATGCGGGTCGGGCGGAAACCGTCATAGTCCATGATGTAAACATCCTTGTCGCTGCCTGTTTCGGATATATAAACGATCTTGGATGTGAAAAGCGGTTTTTCACCGAAATGCTTCAGCATCTCGTCGGCGGCGCGGTGGGCGATAAGGCGGCTGAGGTCTTTTTTACCGCCGAAATTCCGGCCGAAGATGAACCTGGCGCTTGCCACTTCATACACTTTAAATGAAAAAATGATGCGTTCGTCGGCCGTGATTTCCAGCTGGCCGGAAATTAGGATATTGGCCTGAATGGAGGCCCAATCCTTGAAATTGATGGCGTTGGGATTGAAGCGGGGAATATAGGAATAATGTTCGCGCGGCACCATTTTGAAGATGCGGGAAAATTCCAGATCTTTCCATATGGTCTCGTAGATCGTACTATTGATTTCGCTTTTTTGCGCCGCTGTTTCGCTGAACTGGAATTCCGGCATGGCCACCGGGATCATGGGCATACCTTCCTTGATGCGGATGGTGATCTCCTCCTGGCCGCGCAGTTGCCAGCTCAACAGGCAGACGAAAAGAAACAGGACTATTTGGCGTAGTTTCATTATTTCTCCCATTCGAATTCAAAATGGACGACCAGGTATTGCGAGGAAAAATCATTGGGCAGGGGAGCGAAGGGTGCGGCGTTTTCGATGGCCCTGCGCGCTGACAGATCCAGGGAACTGACGCCGCTCGGGCGTTCCACCCGCAGGTCGCTGATTTCACCGTTGCGGCGGACGATGAAATAGACGCCGGTGATGTGTTTGCCTTTCAGCCCCGGAGCGACCAGTGAACTGTACCATGAAGAAGATATGCGGTTGCGTAAAAGGTCAATGTAATATGCATGTGGGAAATAACCCCCGGGGCCGCCCGGGCCGCTGCCCCAGCCATTGCCATCGCCGCTGCCGCCGCTGCCGCCGCCTCCGCCGCTGGATATGCCGGTTTTCAATCCTTGGTCAATGACTGTCCCCTGGATCGGGGTTTCGCTTGTGGCGATGGTCCTTTCCTTGCGGACAACCGAGATCATTTTGTTGTCTTCAACCGTTTTTTTGCTCTCCTTATCGGGAAAGCGCAGAGGAGATTGAAATTTCTTTTCCACCGTCAGGTTCTTGACGCCACCGCCCTTTTCCTCGATCAAAGCGGCCTGGGTCGGGGTTTCCTGTTTGAGTGATCCGGCTGCCTTGCCGCCGCCTCCATCGCCCTTGCCGCTGCCCCCGCCTCCGCCTCCGCCAAGTTGGACCAGGTCGACGTAGTAGGTCATTTCACCGCTGTTTTTCCGCGCCGGGGGAATCATGAATAGCACGGCTAGGGAGATGTGGAGTATGACTGAAAGCAACAGCGTGGATTTGAATTTCATTGCCGAGACTTCTGCTCCACGATCATGCCGACCGTGTCCACGCCGGCGAGCTTGATGATGTCCATCACTTCGATAACGTATCCATAAGAGAGGCTTTTGTCGGCCTTGAGAAAAACGATTTTCTTGTCGCTGTTCAAAAAATGGCTTTTCAGGCGGGATTCCAGGAAATACAGGTTGACGATCTGCTCATTCATGTATATATAGCGGTCCTTGGTCAGGGTCAGGACCAGGCCGCCCGAACTCGGGTTGGTACGGGTTTCGGCCGAAGGCAGTTTGACCGTGATCCCGGTCTGCATCATTGGGGCCGTGACCATGAAAATGATCAGCAGCACCAGCATGACGTCGACCAGCGGCGTGATGTTGATCTCGGCCAGGTTGCTGTGCAATTGATGCCGGGATTGGACTTTCATCAGTTTAGTTTTTCGCTCAAGTTCAGGAATTCAAGGATGAAATCTTCCATTATGGCAATGAGTACTTTGAGTTTGTTCAGCAGCAGGTTGTAGAAGATGACCGCGGGAATAGCGGCGAACAATCCCAGGGCGGTAGCGATCAGGGCTTCGGCGATGCCCGGGGCGACGGTGGCCAGGTTGGCGTTCATCTGGATACCGATCTGCTGGAAGGAATTCATGATCCCCCAGACCGTGCCAAACAAGCCGATGAACGGGGCGGCCGAGGCGCAGGTGGCCAGGAAGCCGTTCAGTCGTTCAAAACGGGTGATCTCCTGGTTGGAGGCCCGAAGCAGTGCCCGGTGCAGGCTGTCCAGGTCGAGTTTTTCCAGTTTTTGCCCGCTTCCGGTCTGTTGGGCTATCTCCCGGTAACCGAAACGGAATATCTCGCCCAGGGGATTGTTGCCGTATAAGGATTTGGCATTGTTGATCTCGCTGAAGTTCTTGTTTTTCTTGAAAAAATCCAGGAATTTGTAACTGTTTTTCCTGGCCCGCGAATATTCCATGAGCTTGAAAATGATTATCGCCCAGGAAATAATGGAAAACGCCAGCAGCAGCAGCAAGACCAGTTTGACCGGTATGGATGCGTTCTGGATCAGGTAGATGAAATCGCCATTGTGGTTGCCGGGATTGATCGTGAAGAGTATATGTTTCATTGCTTTGTTTTTACCATAATTCCCGGCCATTTTCAACCCTGAGGGGGTTTCAATTGGCCTGGGCGGGGGAGTTTTCAATGGCCTTGTTGAATATTGCCCCGTTTTTCACGCCCCGGGACGCTTTTTTGCTTGGCTGGAGGGCGAAATTTGATTTTTTTGCGGAATGATTATACAATTCACCCCGCAGGTGAAACAAATGAAATCAAAAATAAAGGAATTGATCAAGCTGCGCGAAGAAAGGGACGCTGCCGGCGGCTTGGATAAACTGGCCCAGCGCCGGGCCCGCGGCTTGATGACCGCCAGAGACCGCATCGAGTATTTGTTCGATCCCAATACCTTTGTCGAGTTGCAGGGATATGTGGTTCACCATTCGGGCAATTTCGGCCTGGAAAAGAAAAAATTCCTCGGCGACGGCGTGATCACCGGTTTTGGCAAGATCAACGATCAGGTCGTCTATGTCTATTCCCAGGATTTCACAGTTCTCGGCGGCTCATTGGGAGAGATGCATGCCAAAAAGATCGTCAACATCATGGACCTGGCCCTGAAAGCCGGGGCGCCGGTCATCGGCATAAACGATTCGGGTGGGGCCCGCATTCAGGAAGGGATCAGCAGCCTGGCCGGTTACGGAGATATTTTCTTCCGCAACACTATTTCCTCGGGCGTTATTCCCCAGATCTCGGTTATCATGGGACCCTGCGCCGGCGGTGCCGTGTATTCCCCGGGGATAACCGACTTTGTCTTCATGGTCGACAAATCAAGTTACATGTTCGTCACCGGTCCGGAAGTCATCAAGGCGGTAAACAAGGAAGAGGTAACTTTCGAGGAACTCGGCGGCGCCGAAAGCCATGCTTCCATTTCCGGCGTGGCCCATTTCGTGGGTCACGATGAAAAAGACACCCTGGACATGGTCAAGGAGTTGCTCAGCTACCTGCCGTCATCCAATATGGAACAGGTGGCGGATATTGACACCGGTGATCCTTTCGACCGCATGGACGACAAATTGAACGAGATCGTCCCGGTCAATCCCAACAAGCCCTACGACGTGAAGGAATTGATTGTGCTGCTAGTCGACCAGCAGAAATTTCTCGAGGTCCATAAAAGCTACGCCCAGAACCTGGTTGTCGGCTTTGCCCGCCTGGGCGGCAAAGCGGTGGGCATTATCGCCAACAATCCCGGAATTTTTGCCGGGACGCTTGACGTGCATGCCTCCCTGAAAGGAGCGCGTTTCATCCGTTTTTGCGATGCTTTCAATATCCCGCTGGTCAGTTTCGTTGATGTCCCGGGTTTTCTGCCCGGCCGCGACCAGGAACAGCTGGGCATCATCAAGCATGGCGCCAAGTTGCTTTTCGCCTATTCCGAAGCCACGGTTCCCAAATTGACCGTGATCACCCGCAAGGCCTATGGCGGCGCCTACATCGTGATGAGTTCCAAACATCTGGGTGCTGATGTGGTCTGCGCCTGGCCCACGGCTGAGATCGCGGTCATGGGGCCGCAGGGAGCCATCAACATTATTTTTAAAAAGGATATTTCAGAAGCCGTAGAACCGGAAACGGTCCGCGAGCGGCTGATCTCCGAATACAAGGAAAAATTCGCCAATCCCAGGGAGCCCGCTGCCTACGGCTACGTGGATGAGATCATCCTGCCTGTGGAAACCCGTCCGTTTCTGATCAAGAATCTTGAAGCGTTGGCCGGAAAATCGCAAAAACTTCCTTTGAAAAAACACGGCAATATCCCCCTCTAAGGTGAGGAAATGAAAGAAAAAGTACTGATTCCCACCCGGGGCGTCATCGCCCTGGACATCATCAATTCTCTGAACAGCATGGGCATGGAAACCCTGCTGATGCATTCGCCTGAAGATTCGTTGAGCCTGCCGGTCAAACTTGCCGACCGCAGTTATAAATTCTATTCTTCGCGACTGGAAGACAGTTATTTGGACAGTGAAGCCATCCTGGAAAAAGCGCGAGAAGTCCAGGCCGATTATATCCATCCCGGCTATGGTTTTCTTGCTGAAAGTCCGGAGTTCGCCAAACTCTGCCGGGACAACAACATTCGCTTCGTCGGCCCCGACATCTCAGTGCTGGCCGCTGTGGAGGACAAGGTCAAATTACGGGAGACCGCCGCTTCCCTGGGATTGCCGGTCATAAAATTCTCTGAATTGATCAAGAGCCCCCTGGATTTCGAGGCCTGCAACAGCAATTTCAATTACCCGATCATCATCAAACCGTTGAAAGGATCGGGCGGCCGGAGTATCCGCGTGGCCGATTACCGGCGCGACGCCCAGGACCAGATCGCCAACCTGTTGAAACGGGAAGAGAATACTCACAACGGCGTTTTTTTCGAGGAATTCAGGCCTTATGCCCGTCACATCGAGATCCCGTTTTTCCGTGACATCAAGGACAATATCCTTTTTCTGCCTGAAATCGAGTCCTCTATCCAGCGACGTTTTCAAAAGATATTCCAGGAATCACCCGCGCCGAACCTGGATGAGCGCTTGCGTTCCTGTCTCTACGAGCGTTCCCAGGTGCTGGTGCGCAAGCTCGACTACGTGGGGCTAGGCTACGTCGAATTCATCGTTGAGAACAACGAGTGCCTCTTCTCCGAGATCAATCCCACCTTCCAGATCAACACCCTGATCTCCGAGTTGCACCTGACCTCGAACTTCCTGAAAAAACAGGTGGTGATCTCCCGCGGCGAACTGCTGCACCATGTGCATGGAGTGAAGATCGTCAAGCCCAAGCACCATGTGCTGCTTGTCTCGCTGATGGCCGAAGATCCTTATAATAACTTCCTTCCCTCAACCGGCCAGATCAGCCATTTTTTTCACTACTCGACCATCCGCAATGTCTTCAAAACCACTCTCTACACCGGGGCCCGGGTCACACCGATGTATGATCCTTTCATCGGCAAGATCCTGACCTACGCCGTAGAGCGCCCGAACGCCATCAATGACATGCGCATCTTCCTGGACAACATCATCATCCGCGGCATCCGCACCAACCTGGTTTTTCTGAAGCACCTGCTGGAGAACCAGGACCTGCGTAACGGTGCGGCCATTATCGATTTCCTGAACTTGAAGTTCGACTTCAGCAAGCTGAAAAACACTGAGGAGCAGGCGCTTGTTGCCGCCGCCCTGCTGGCCGCCAATTTTCATATCGACAACCGCAAAAAGAATTACAAGGCCAAGCTGGAAAAAATGAAGCAGCCCGGCCTTTTGAAAAGACTCTTCGGCGGCTTTTGAGGTGCACATTGAAATATAAATTTCAGATTGATAAGAGAATAGTGGATGTCGAGATCGCCAATAGCGCCACTTTCCATTCACCGACCGAAATAAAAATCGACAGCAAAAAACTCGATATCCTGATCGGGGAAATCCGCGAAGACGGGGCGCTTTCATTCTTCGTCGACAACAAGCTGCATCAGGTGGAGATCGTCCGCGACGAAGGCGGTTATCCCCAGGGGATATATGTCAATGAAGAATTCTATTCCGTCTCTTTGCTCAAGATCGACAACCTGTTCTACTACAAGGAAAAGCCGGTCAGCGCCTCCAAATCCGGCGTGGTCAAGAGCTTCATTCCCGGCTGCATCAAAAAGATTTATTTCCAGCAGCAGGACCGGGTCGAGGAAAACGACATCGTGCTCATCCACGAGGCCATGAAGATGGAGAACGAGATCCGAGCCCCCAAGTCCGGAATCATCAAATCCCTGGGCGTGCAGGAAGGGGACAACATCCTGGCCAACCACATGCTCTTCGAGATTGAGTAGGGTGATTTTATCATTTCCCCGGACGCGATTTTGATCGGCCTTGCTTGACTTGTTCATTTATTCTAAATACAATCCATCTCAGGCGTGAAAAAAATTAATTTTGCTTTCAGGTATGAAAAAAAGCATTTTGAGCAAGCCATAAAAGCCAAGACCAGCTGTTTTTATTGTTTTATCCTTCTGCTTCTTTTTCCTTTTTCGAACTGGACGCAGACCGTGACGGTTCCGGCTGAACTGATCACCTCGGACTCGGGCATGATGGCCGAATGGGTCTTCTCCATGGCCCAGGACCGGCTTGGTTTCATGTGGTTCGGCACCAATCTCGGCGTGGTGCGTCATGACGGTCTTCATTACAAGGTCTTTCGCCGCGCCAATACGCTGCCCAACCCATTGAGTAACGACTACATTATCGCCATTAGCCAGGATGGGTCGGGAGATCTCTGGTTGGGAACCACCAAGGGCTTGAATCGTTTTCATCCCGCCAGTGAAACGTTTTCCGCTTATCTTCACGATCCCGCGGATCCCGAATCGCTCACCGGGAACATCATTAATTCCCTGTCCAGATGGAGTGCATGGCCCGGTCTCCTGTGGGTGGCGACCGCTGACGGCGGGCTGGGCCTCTTCGACACGAAAACTGGAAAATGCCGAAGCTTCCGCAGCGATCCCGCGCGGCCCGGCACCCTGAACAGCAATGATGTGCGCATGGCGTTCGAGGATTCCCGCAAACGGATATGGGTAGCCACAGCCAAAGGCCTGCATCGCTTTCTCCCCGAGTCGGAGCAATTCGAGGTTTTCCGGCATGACCCGCAAAACGCCGACAGCATCGGTGATGACAGTGTGTTTGAAATTTATGAATCGAAAAGCCAACCGGGGATCCTTTGGATCGGCACTGACAAGAACTACCTCCAGCGCTTCGATCCCGGGCGCCGCTCCTGGCAGCGCTTCCGTATGCCCGCCGCGGAATTGCCCGATCCTTTTTCCAACCGCATCTATTTCATCAATGAATGCCCCAATGAACCCGACATGCTGCTGGTGGGCACCCAGCAGGGCCTCTACATGTTCCACATGCGCTTGGGCTCATGGCAGAGGGTCGTTTTGCAGGACCAGTACAATGGGGAGGGCAATCGCCGCGACGAGATGATAAATGGAATTTTTCATGACCGCTCCGGGGTCTGCTGGGTCAGCGTCCTTGGCCGCGGCCTCTTCAAGTTCAAGCCTCAACCCACGCTTTTTCATCAGCACGTGAACTTCAGTTCCGGCCAGGCCGCACCGGGGCGATATAGGATCCACGGCTTGGCCGAGGACCCGGACGGATGGCTCTGGATCGGCGCCGGCCCCGCCGGGCTCTACCGTTATGCCCCCGCTACGGAATCGGCTGAGCGATTCACCCTGGGGCCAGCCAGCCCCGGTCCGGGGAATTTCAATTCTGTCGGCATTCTTTGTTGTACCCGCCAGGGTGAACTGTGGGCAGCCACCGCTGGCGGCCTCGTCCGCTTCGATCCCCGGACCGGAAGCCGGGAAATGTTCGCGGCCAAAGCCGATGATCCCGCCACCCTTGGCTTTAGCAGGGTGGCCTCGATCCGCGAAGATTCCTTGGGCGATGTCTGGATCGGCTCCGATTTCTGCCTGCTGCGCTGGCAGCGGCAGACCCGGACTTTCAAGCGCTACCAGCACGATGCCAATGATCCCGACAGCCTGAGCGCCAGCCATGTCAATCCCATCCTGGAGGACCGCGAGGGCAATATCTGGATCGGCACGGAAAACGGGCTGAACCTGTATGATCGAGACCGCGACAAATTTACGCGTTATTTTCTCGATCCGCCGGACCTGAGCAAGGAGACGCAGAACTATGTTTTGTACCTGCACCAGGATGCTCGGGGCCGCCTCTGGGTCGGGACTTCCAACGGCCTCAATCTGATGGAGGCGACAAGCGCCGGGATGCGCTTCGAGCATCACAGCGCTCCCGGGTCCACGCTGCGCAATTTCATCCTGGGTATTGTCGAGGACGATGCCGAAAACCTCTGGATCAGCAGCAGCGGCGGCCTTTCGCGCTTCAACATGCGGACGCGGACTTTCTCCGACTTCGATAGCCGCGACGGGGTCCCGCCCATCCAGTTCATTTATGGGTCCTGCCTGCGCCTGCAGAACGGCGAGATCTTTTTCGGCGGCACCCTGGGGCTGCTTTCCATCAAGCCCTGGCTGGCCAGGGCCAACCGCTATGTCCCGCCCCTGGTGTTCACCGATATCCGCATCCACAACCTGCCGCTGGCGATAGGCTCCGCGTCGCCGCTGAAAAAAACCGTCAGCCTGGCGGAGGAAATTGTTTTGCCCCACAACCGGAACAGCCTGACCTTTTCGTTCGCCGCCCTGAGCTATATTCGTCCCGATAAGAACCAGTTCGCCTACCGCCTCGACGGCCGAGATAGTTCCTGGCGCGAGTTAGGCTTCGACCATTCGGTCAACCTGGACAACCTGAAGCCGGGCCGCTACCGGCTGCGGGTCAAGGGATCGAACAATGAGGGAGTCTGGAACGAGAACGGCATCTCGCTGGCCCTGCAAATCCGCTCGCCTTTCTGGCAGACATGGTGGTTCCGGGGCTTGCTGACGCTGGCAGCCATCGTCCTTTTCATCTATTGGTACCGCACCCGCATGCAGCGCCTGGCCGCGCGCATCAAGACCGAAGCGGCCATGGACCACTATTTTAATAAATACCGTATTTCGACAAGGGAAAAAGAGATCATCCAATATTTGCTCAAGGGCAAGAGCAACAAGGAGATCGAAGACGCCCTGTTTATTTCTATTGGCACCGTAAAGAATCACATTTACCGGATTTTTCAGAAACTCGGGGTCAAGAACCGCGGTCAATTGAGCGCGCTGTTCAAGAATCTCCAGATAAAATAAATATCCATGAGGGACCGATCGGAAGTGGATTGGAATCTGTGTATCTTTCCGATTTGCAAAAAAAAATTGACAAAAAGTATTGATTTCGAATTTTCGGATTCTTGCGGTATAATACCACGCTCATGAGTCGCCCTTTGCTTCTCCTGCCGCTCATCATGCTCCTGGCACTGTCATGCGCCTGTTCCAAAAAACCGCGCGTAGAAAACGTGCTGCTTATCTCTCTGGACTCGACCAGGGCAGACTATATTGACAGCGGCTTCGGCAGCCGGGCCTGGACTCCCGAGCTGCGGCGCTTTGCCAGTAGTTCCTGGGTGTTCGCCAACGCCTACTCACCCATTCCCCAGACCCTGCCCGCTCATCTGGCAGTGTTCTGCGGACGATTGCCCCACGAACTCGGCGTATTCGGGAACGAATATGTATATGACGGTCGATACCCGCTGCTGCAGGAGGTGCTGCAACGTCGCGGCTGGCAAACCGCCGGTGTTGTCTCGCTGGGCACGGTGGCGGCCGCAACCGGTATCGCCCGCGGATTTGACCGCTATCGCGACCGGATGAATGACGCCAGCCATTTTTACGTTCCCGCTGAGGAGGTGACCGATGCCGCCATCAGCCAACTGGCAGGGTTCCGTAAAAAAAAGTTCTTTCTTTTCGTACATTATTCGGATCCCCACTCACCCTACGCCCCGCCGCAGGTGCAGGCACCTTTCACCATTGAACTCGACGGTCGTCCGCAGCTGACTTTCAATGCCTATACCGGGATCATCGCCCGCTTGCGCCTGCAGCTGACTCCGGGAACACACCGGTTGAGCTTTCGAACGGAGGCCCAGGCCGGGGATTTCGAATCCTTCATCATCCGCCGCCTGCAGGTGGGGAAGGGAATGAATATCACCCTGGAGAACATGGAATATTCCGCCGAGTATTACGGGGGATCGTACATCCTGCGTCAACCCCGGGGCAGCGTGACCATCCACGCCCGCCGCGCAGGTGAAATCAGTCTCTTTCAGGTCATTCCCATCCTGACCCGGAGTGCGGTCCTCGAAAACTATCGTGGCGAGGTGGAATATATGGACCATCATGTCGGCCGGCTGCTGAACGCCCTGAAAAACAGCCCGGCAGCCGAACGCACTGCTATGGTCCTGTTCGCCGATCACGGCGAAGGATTGGGTGAACGAGACGGATTCATCGGGCATGTGCGTTTCCTTAATCGCCAGTTCATTCGGGTGCCGCTTTTTGTCCGCATTCCCGGCGAGGCGCCGCTGCGCATCGACGAACCCGTATCTCTGCAGGGTCTCGCCTCCTTGCTGTGCGATGTACTGGGAATCGAAGGTCACGAATTTCCCCGCTCCGGCATGGCGCGGTCTGAGCTGCGCCGGGGTCGTTGCGGCCGGGAACCGGTATATTCTTTCACCTTCGCGCCGGCAGCGGGAAATGACCTTTGCTCGGTGATTCGCTGGCCCTTCCAGATGATCGTCAGCCGCAACCCCGGGAACGGACTCGAGACCCGCGAGTATTATGACCTGCGCCTGGCGGCCGAGCGTAAGCTGGACTCTCTGCCCACGGGGCTGGTCAGGAAACAGGCAGCGGACTTGTGGCGGCAACTGGAAGGTTCGCGTCCCTTGTGGCAGGCCGCCTTCGCCCTCCGCCGACAGCCGCTCTCCATGGCCGGCCGGAGCCAGATCGAAAAGCTGAGGACGCTTGGCTACATCCGCTTTCCATGAGACGTTTTTCGTCTGCCGCTTCCTCTCCCCTCTCCTGGGATCGCTGGGAGCCTGCCTTCCGTTTGGGAGTGATGGTGACGGGAATTTTGATAGTAGGTTGGTCCCTGCACACCGGCCGCCTTTTCCCGGGCTTATGGGGGAAGACGGGGGTAAGGGCCGCGAGCGTTTTTTTGCGGCTGCTGCTGGGGGCGACTACGACCATTTTCCTCAGCTCGATTGTCTGGCGGACGATTTTCTGGTTCCGCTACCGCAAGGCGAACTCCTCCCTGGTCGCTGAATGGCCGGCCCTGACCATCCTGCTTCCGGCTTATAACGAAGGCGCGGCGGTGTTTGCCACGGTGGCCGCCATCGCGGCGAGCGATTACCCCGCCGGATTGCTGAAGATCATTGCAGTGGACGACGGATCGCTCGATGATACACACGCCCACCTGATCCGCGCCAGCGAACGCTATCCTGGATTGCTTGAAGTCATCCGCTTTTCCAGGAATCTCGGCAAGCGTCATGCTCTCTATGAGGCTTTTCGTCATGTAAAAACGCCTCTGGTGGTCACAGTGGACTCGGACACCGAGGTGGCGCCCGATGCCATCCGCGAACTGGTCACCCCGTTGATACTCGATCCCTCTCTGGGGGCGGCGACTGGACGCATCCGCATTCTCAACAAAGAGGCCAACTTTTTCACGCGCATGCTGGATGTCAATTTCGCCATGGCCTTCGATTTCACCCGGGCCATCGAGTCAACGTTCGCCAGTGTCTTTTGCACTTCAGGGGCATTCTCGGTCTATCGCAGCGCCGTCTTGAAGCGGGTTGTCGATGACTGGCTTGACCAGTCGTTTCTTGGCCGCCCCTGTTCTTACGGCGAAGACCGCAGCCTGGCCAATTTCATTTTGCGTCTCGGCTACGGAACGGTTTTTCAACGTTCCGCACTCGCCCGCACGAAAGTGCCCGAGCGTTTGGGCCGCATACTGAAAATGCTCACCCGCTGGGCACGGAGCAATATCCGCGAAAGCTTCGTGTTCGCTTCGATCATGTTTCATCCCAACCGCCGCGGCAACCGCTTCTGGCCTTTCTTGGAGTTTGTCAGCACTTCGGTGCTTGTTTTTCTGCACCTGGTCTGGTTTTACGCGTTGCTGGCCAGCGGCCTGGCCGGTGGCGAATTTTTGCTGCGCGCCCTCGCTTCCACCGTGCTCTTCGGCTTCCTGTATATGCTTTACTTCATCCGCATTGAAGGCGGCCGCGAGTTCCCTTATGCTTTGGCTTTCACCTTGTTCTGCAGTCCGCTGATGGTCGGTATTTTTACCGTAGCCGGTCTCACCCTGACCACCCGGAACTGGTCCACGCGCTGAACCGCTAGGTCTTAGCAAACTGAAGGAAAGAGAGAAAAAGCAAGGACGGGTTTTTTACGACCCGTCCCCGTCGCAAATCACTTCGATTATTACTGCAATTCCAGCAGCCGGCCCGGCGTCCAGGGGGCGCGGACGGCGTCCAGTTCTTTTTCCAGCTTAGGGAGATCTCCTTGGGCGATGCTTTTGAGCTTGAGCAGCAGCGGCGCGAGCTCCTCCTTCACGATCTCGATGTCGTTCATCTGGCTTTTGCCTGGATCGGCCGTGGTGCCGTACTGGTTGTAGATGATGGTTGAGAGACGCGACCAGAGAGGCACGTGCGTCGGCGGGATCTCCTCGTCGCTAGCCTTGGCTTCCAGGCCGCGGATGGCGTATACGATCTCGTCCAGTCTCTTTTCAGCGGTCGACGTCTGGCCCAGCAGCGAGGCTGCGCCCTTGGGCAGGGTCATCAGGGTCTGCTTGATGCGCGCCAGCTTTCCATTCAATTCAGAGACCAGCTCAATGGCCCCCTGCACCACCCGTGTCAGTTCGGCTACCTGGCGCTGGAAGCGCACCAGGGCCGGCCGGTCCGGGGCCGCCAGGGTCGCATTGGCCAGAATTCTTGCCGCAAATTCCCGGCTTTCACCCAACGGCGTGACCACATTGTCAATCACTTTGGCCACGGCCACTTTGTACTTGCCGGGCATGACCATCAGGCCGCTATCATCCTTGGCCAGGGGATTGAATTTGCTTTCGACCTTGGTCGGGAACGGCGAGGGATAGCTCAGGTCCCAGGCCAGGCGGTTGATGCCCTTGTCAGGTTTGGCGCGCAGTTCGCGAACGACGTTTCCTTGGGCATCGCTGATGGTGAACAACAGGTAGGGTGCGGTCTCCATATCTTCCAGGCGGAGCTCCTCCCAGCTGGGGTTGGGTATGGGCTTGCTTTTTTCGAACAATTCCTTGTCTGTTTTCTGCCGCATCTGTTTTTTGGTCTGGTAAGCTTCCTGCAGATAATAAGTGAAAGTGGCGCCATAGTCGGGATTGGGGGCGGTGAAATAGGTGGCGCCCTGGCCGTACTTCATCGAGGTCTGAACGTACATCAGGGTGTCCTTGACCGGGAACAGGTGCAGCTCTTTTTTCTGAATTTCGCTTTGGAAAAAGCGCAGCGGGGTGTAATCGTCCAGGACGTAAAAACCGCGGCCGAAGGTGGCCAGCACCAAATCGTTTTCGCGGCGCTGGATGGCGATGTCCTTGACGGCGACGGTCGGAATGCCGGCCTTCAGTTGGGTCCATTCCTTGCCGCCGTTGGCAGTGAAGAACACGCCGAACTCGGTGCCGGCGAACAGCAGCTCGGGGTTGACATGGTCCTGGGCGATGGTATGAACAGTGCCGTTGGCCGGCAGGTTGGCGGCGATCGAGGTCCAGGTTCTGCCCTTGTCGACACTTTTCAGGAGATACGGTTTGAAATCGTCACGCAGGATGTTGTCGAAAGAGGCGTAGACGACGTTCTCATCGAAGCGGGAAGGGAGAATGTCGCTGACATAGGTATGGGCGGGGACGCCGGGGAACTTGTCGGTCTTGCGCCACTGTTTGCCGGCATTTTCGCTCACCTGGATCTGACCGTCGTCGCTTCCGGCGTAAATAAGGTTTTCTTTGAGCGGGGATTCATCCAGGGAAACAATGGTGCCGTAGAGCGAAGTGGATACGTCCTTGGCAACAGCATCGGCGCTCCAGTATTTGCCCATAACCGGCCAGGTATTGCGGTCGATCTGGGCGGTCAGGTCATCGCTGATCACCTGCCAGGAATCGCCGCGGTCGTCGCTGCGAAAAACCTTGTTGGCGGCGCAGTAAAGGCGGGTATGGGAGTGGGGGCTGAGCAGCAGCGGTGTGTTCCAGTTCCAGCGGTAGGTTTTTTCGTTCTGGCCAGGCTGGGGTTTGATGACAAAATTTTCGCCGCTTTTGCGATCATAGCGGACGATATTGCCGTACTGCGACTCGGCGTAAACGATGTTGGGATCTTGGGGGTCGATCTGAGAAAAAAAGCCGTCGCCGCCGCAGGTGACGAACCACTCGTCGGAAGTGACGCCATCGGAACTTGTGTTGCGCGAGGGGCCGCCCATGCTGTTGTTGTCCTGGGTGCCGCCGTAAATATTGTAGAATGGCAGGGATTCGTCCACGGCCACGCGGTAGAACTGGGTCACCGGCAGATTGCTTTTGAACAGCCAGTTTTCGCCGTTGTCATAGGTTTCATATATGCCGCCGTCGCCGCCGATCATAAAATGGGCGGTATCGCGAGGATCGATCCACAGGGCGTGGTCATCCACGTGCCGGCGTTTTAAGCCCAGGCGCGTCCAGGTCTTGCCGCCATCGCTCGTCACCTGGGAAACGGTCTCCACCGAATAGACCTTGTTCACATCGCCGGGGTCGCAGTATATCTCATTGTAATATTGCCCCTGGGCGGTATGCGGGCCCATCTTGCTCCACGATTCGCCGCGGTCATTGGAACGGAAAAAACCACCCTCATCCCCGGCCGCTTCGATGATGGCGTAGACCACATCGGGATTGACCGGCGAAATGGCCAGGCCGATGCCGCCCATATCAACCGCAGGCAGTCCTGATGTGACCTTGTGCCAGGTGGCTCCTCCGTCGACAGTCTTATGAATGGCCGACTCCGGACCGCCGCCGATCTTGGTGAAGACGTGGCGCCGGCGCTGTTCCGCTGAGGCAATAATCAGGTCGGGATCGCGCGGATCCATGACCAGGCAATTGATGCCGGTGTTCTCGCTGATGTTCAGCACTCTTTTCCAGTTCAGGCCGCCGTCAACGGTCTTGTACAGACCGCGGTCTCCGCCCGGGCCCCAGGCTGACCCTTCAGCAGCGACATAGACGGTATCAGGGGTTTTGGGGTTGATCAGGATCATGCCGATCTGGCGAGAATCCTTCAGGCCCATGTTCTTCCAGCTCTTGCCGCCGTCCACTGTTTTGTAAACGCCGTCGCCGTATCCCAGGGCGCGTTGGTGGTTGTTTTCGCCCGTGCCGGCCCAGACCACGTTGGGGTTGGTGGGGTCCATGGCCAGGCAGCCCATGGCATAGGCGCCGTAATTGTCGAAAACCGGATTCCAGGTGATGCCGGCATTGTCGGTTTTCCAGATGTGGCCGCTGGCCACGGCCACGAAATATTGCTTGGGGTTGGCGGGGTTGACGGCGAAATCGGCGATGCGCCCCGAAGTGTAAGCCGGGCCGATGGAACGGAATTTCAACCCGGAGAACGGATCGGCATTCTTGTCCGCTTCCTTCTTGGCGGGAGCGGCCGCCGCCAGCAGCGCAGCCGCCAATAGAATGGTCGCGCAGAGGATAATTTGTTTTTTCATCTTGCCTCCTTTGATTTGAATGGGTTTGGAATTTTTTTTATATTGATGGGTTGGATAGGAAAACCTGCTGCGCTGAATTGATGAGGCTATAGCGTTCAATTTTATTTCCGAAGAATGTGTATACGTGCGGCGTCTGTTTTTGTTCAACCATGCCCTCCGTCCTTGGCCGCTTCTTGTTTTTTGCCGGTGTTTTGCCTATGATGTACAGCGACGAGAAAACATGTCTGAAAGAAAAACAAGGTCTAGCTGCATGCCTTACGGTTACCGGCGCGGCGGCGCGGTTCAACCGCGGCGCGGAGCGATCCTGTACCATTTGGGCTTGGGGTCGAACCAGGGCGACCGTGGCGGCCACATCGAAAAGGCCGTGGAATTTTTGCAGGGCTGCGGCCGGGTGCTGAAAAGGTCGGCTGTCTATGAAACCACGCCGCTGGCCATGCCCGGGTCCGGGCTGTTTCTGAACATGGTCATGGCTCTGGAATCGCAGCTGGCACCAGCGGACCTGCTGAAAAAATGCAAGGCTCATGAGGCGACGCAGGGGCGCGACCTGGAGAATTCCCACAACCGGGACCGGGCAATCGACATAGACATCCTGCTGGCCGGGAACCTGGTCCTGGCTGCACCGGAACTGATCGTCCCGCACCCGCGGCTGTGTGAGCGCGGCTTCGTCCTGGTGCCGCTGTTCGAGATCGCCCCCAAGCTGGTCCATCCCCTGGAAAAGGTCACGGTAACGCGGCTCCTGTCCCGGTTGAATGGCGGGGAAAAGATCCGGCGTCTGGAGTAAGCTTTCAGCCGGGCTGGAAAGTTTCCAGCTTGCGGATATGGGACTCATCGCCAAGGTTCAGGCTTTCGAAAAACCTTTTGCTCTGCGGATCGGTGACCTGCAGAAAAAAAGTGTGGTGTTTTTCGACCAGGTTGCGTTCCAGGTCCAGGGCCAGGTTGATCAGGTCTTTGGGCTGCATTTGCGCATGGTGCTGGTTGAAAAAGTTCCTGATCATGTCCAGGTTCTCCAGGAATTCCCCGATCAGCCTTTCGGCTTCGGGATTTTCCAGGAACGCGTCCTCGCTTTGCAGGAACACGCTCTGCACCAGTTCGATCTGCCTGGCGTGCAGCTTTTCTTCTTCGGCCAGGTCGTTGAACAGTTCCGACAGCGCCGGCTGGGCGATGGCGAAGCTCAGTCCGATCAGGGCGTACAGTTCTCCGGTCCGCAATTCAGCATTTTTCAGCAGGTAGAAGGTTTTTCCTAGTGACATGAGCTGCCCCGTCCGATTCCTTATTTGCCGCTGGTGATATACAGGTAGCGCTTGACCTTGTTGGTGGGGGTCTTTTCGAACGGTTCAGGGTGTTCGAGAATCTTGCTGATCTGCGAAAAAGCCGGCAATTGGAGGTTGATGCGCTGCCGCGCCTGCTCCAGGATGTCCTCGGTCAGTTTGCCGGCTTTGGCATCGTTGAGCTTGCTGCGCTCAAACTCGCGGTCCAGGACGTCGTAGTCCAGGTAGGCCTTGACCAGCAGCCGGCCGCTTTCCTCAAAGACCACCGCCTCCTGGAAATAAGGCTCCTGCAGGATCTTTTGCTCGATGGCCTCGGGATAGATATTTTCCCCGGAAGGACCGATTATGACGTTCTTGCAGCGGCCCTTGATGAACAGGTAACCCTCGGCGTCGAAAAACCCCAGGTCACCCGTCTTCAGCCAGCCTCCCGGCAAAAAGATCTCGGTCGAGGCATCGGGGTTCTTGTAATACCCGGACATGACGATGGGGCCTTTCACGATGATCTCGCCGATACCGCTCTGGGCGTCGGGTTCGTGGATGGACATTTCGATGCCCGGAATTGGTTTGCCGCAGGAACCGACTTTTACCTGGCCGAAGGGATTGATGGTCATGATCGGGGCGGTTTCGGTCATGCCATAGCCGGTGGAATAGCTGATGCCGGCGTCACGCAGGAACACCTCAACGTCTTCGTTCAGCGAGGCGCCGCCGAACATGAAGAAACGCAGTTTATTGCCGAAGGATTGAACCAGTTTTTTTCCGGCCACTTGGTGCAGTTTTTTGCGGAAAAAGGCCAAGGGGTACAATTTGTTAATGATGAGCTTGTTCTGGATCTGGGGCAGGATCTTTTTGCGGAAGATCTTGTCGATGACCAGGGGCACGGTCAGGACCGCGGTCGGCTTCACTGTTTCCATGGCGGCCAGGAGTTTTTGCGGGGTGGGCAAACCGCGCATATAATAGATGCTGGCCCCGATGGCGATCGGGCAGAGCATGCCGCCCGTGGCTTCGAAAGTATGGGCCAGGGGCAAAATGGAAAGGAAACGGTCGTTGGCATTGATCGGGAAGCGTTCGATGCCGTTGACCACGTCGAAAACGATGTTGCGCTGGCTGAGCATGACTCCCTTGGAATGACCGGTGGTGCCGGAAGTGTAGATAATGACCGCCAGGTCTTCGGCCTCGGGCCCGGACAATTCGGCTTGGGCTTCGCTGTCGGCGGCGCTCTTGGACCGGCCGCGTTTGAACAGGGCCAGTGTTTTTCCAATCAAGCTGACATGAGGCTTTTGCAGATCCTCGAACTCCATATTCTCAAGGTCGCAGATGAATTTCAGGATTTTTTCGTCCATGCTTTCCAGTTTGCCGCGCTGCTTTTGTTCGATGAAGATGCCCTGGGCTTCTGAGTTGCGCAGGATATGGCGGGTATCAGTATCCGGGAAACCGGTCAGGATTGGCACGGCCACGGCGCCCATGGATGTGAGTGCCAAGTAAGCGACGACCCAGTTTGGGCAGTTTTCGCCCATGATGGCCACCCGGTCGCCCTTCTGGATGCCGCGTTCCAGCAGGCTGACGGCAACCTCCTGGATCTGCTTCTTCAACTGCAGGTAAACGATGGGCTGTTCGCCGGCGAAGGTGATTGAGGGCATGCTGCCGTATTTCTCGAAAGTCCTTTCCAAAAGACATTTTATCGTCAGTTTTTCCAGTTCTACGATCATAGGTCTCCTTGTCCCTGATATTATTTAATTGGCGAATGATTGTCAAATATCTCAATGGCGGACGCAGGTTGTAGGGGCGACCCGGCCGCACAAATCATCCGCCGACCTTGGCGGATTTGATTTGTCCGTCCTCGCAGGGGGCGGGTCGGCCTACTATTTCTTGAATATCTCACTGAAGAAAAATACGGGCAAATCCAGGCTCTCTTTCAGCTGCATGTAGCAACCGGGGCAGGAGGTGACCACGGCGCCCACACCCAGTTCATTCAATTTCGCCGATTTTTTGTCAAGTATTTTCGCCGACGTGGTGGGGAAGCCGACCTTGAAAATACCGCCGAAGCCGCAGCACAGCGCCGAGGCATCATCCCGATAGCGGTCGCCGAATTGCTCGAGAAAATGGCGCGCCTCCCCCTGCAGTTTCAGTGATTTGAGGTTGTGGCAGGGGTCGTGGTAGGTGAATGGCCCCGGGAACGGCTTGGCGAAATTAGGGTCGATAGCGGCGTTGGGGCGGAATTTAAAAAGAAATTCGCTCAATTCAAAAATTTCGATTCCCGGCAGGTCGTAATATTTTTTAAAAGCCAGCACTCCGGTAGAGCAGGGGACGACAATATACTGAAAGCGAAAGCTGCTGAAAACCGCCTGGTTCTTTTTTTTCAGAGCTGCGAACTTTTTCCCCCAACCCTGCGAAAGATAGGGAAACCCGCAGCAATGCAGGCCGGGGGGGAGCAATACGGACAATCCCTGCTTTTCGAGCAAGGCCTTGATGCCGGCAATTTTTTCCGGGTAAAAATAGGTCAGCACGCAGCCGGGGAAGAGCAGGACGTCGTACGATTTGCTGCGGTCGTGGCCGCGGATCTTTTTCAGATCCGTGTTCTGAAATGAGGGCAGGAATAATTTCTTTTTGAGAGGAGTGCGCGCCAGGAGCCGGAACAGCCAGAGGACCTTGCGCAGGATGAATCCCTGGTAGAAAAAGAGAAGTAATTTTTTCAGCCAGGGGATGCTCCGGCCGCTCGAGATGCGGTTGCGATAGTTGATCATCATGGATGTAAATTCGACGCCGTTGGGGCAGGCCTGATCGCAGCCGCCGCAGACCAGGCATTGGTAGAGCAGGGCGCGGTTGTTGGCGTTTGTTTTAAGGCGGCCGTCGTCCACTGCCTTGACCAGGTTGACCTTGCCGCGCGGCGAATTGGGTTCGCTGAGTTCGGCCCCATAGACCGGGCAGGCCGATTGGCAGGTGCCGCAGTCGGCGCAGAGGCGGGCGATTTCAGCGATCGTTTTTTCGGCCATCGGCTGCCATTATAACAGAAAGCGGCGGTGCCAGGACAGGGGGCTTTTTAACGGCCGGCCAGGATTTTCCTTGCTTCTGCGGCCAGGGCGGTATGGGGGTTGGCCTCCAGGCAGGCCCGGTAGCCCTTGCGGGCCTCGCGGGGGTTGCCCAGAAGTTCCATGGTCCTGGCGTAAATGAACGCGTCGTACCAGAACCAGATCCGGGTTTCGAAATCACCCGCGGTCATTTTTATTAGTTTCTCAAAAGCGGGACCGATCCTCTCTCGTGCTTCCGCCAGTTTTCCCTCGCGGGCCAGGAGCAAGCACATGGAGACCTCGGTCATGTGACTTTGGCGCAATGAGAACTTGGCCAGATCTTCCAAAATCCAGCGGGCGCGGGCCAGATCTGTTCGAGCCAGGATCATGCTGCGGGCCAGGAACAGCCTGTATTCCCTGACAATAAAAAAAGCGGGAGGCTGGGCCTCCCCCTGGTGAAGATAGCGGTAGGCCCGCGCGTAGTTCCCCTTGAACAACTCCAGGATCCCGGAAAGCGGGTTCCTGGCATAAGGATAATTCTCCTGGTAGATCTTCTCGAAGTACTCTCTCGCTTTCTCCATCTGTCCAGCGGCCAGATGGAGGTGGCCCAGGAAAAGGCGCATGCCCACGTTGGCCAGGCCGAAAAAATTCCGGCTTTGCGAATAGGATCGCTCCATGGTTTCGATGGCCGGCAGCGGTCCTTGTTCGAAAAAAATGATCTCCAGGAGCCTTTGCATCGCGTCATTGTTGCGCGGGAAATATTGCAATGCTTCTTCCAGGCTCTTTTTCCCGGCCTCGTACCGGCCCAATCCGGTTTCGCAGTCCCCTTTCAGGTAGAGGAGCGCCGATCGCAGGTAGGGGTTCTGCACCGGCAGCTCAACGGCTTTGCCGATCAATTCCAGCGCTTTTTCGGGATTGCGGTGGATGGTTTTCTGTTGGATGCTTTCATTGATCAAGCCGTTGGCTTGGGCCAGGATTTCCGGCCGGTCCCGGTAAATCAGGTTCTTTCCCTTGCGGTCCACTTCCAGTTTGCCGTTGCGATGCACCGTGATGGCCTCGCGTTCCTGTTTGTCGAACAGGACCACCCGGCCCCGGCTGAGCCAGTGGTTTTCAATGATCCTGGTGTTGGGGGGGACAAAGGCCAGGAAGTCGGCCGGCACATCTTTTGGTTCCTGGTTGTAACTTGGGATGATCTCCCAATTACGCCCTGCGGTCGGGGAGATGTTCCATTCGGTCAGGTAGGCCAGGTGCGAGACCAGGTTGTTGTTGCCCAGGACCAGCAGGGATACTTCTCTGGCATTGTTTTTCAGGATTCGGGTTTCTTCGATCGAACCGGGACTGGATAGCACTGAAAATGTTCTGCCTTTGTTCAAAACGAGGGCAGATGGATACATGCCCTGGAAATTCTGGAATTGGAACATGGCCAGGTTTTTCCCGTCTTCGCCGTTTTCCAGCTCCTTGAAATTGGCCATGGAAAATACCGGGGCGAAATCGTATGGTGTCAGGTTGAACGTTTTGCCATAGGGTTCCTGGCCGAGCAGCTTGCCCCTGGGGTCCAGGATTGCCAGCTGGTTATCGATCTGGTCTGAATTGACCGAGCAGTCCCCGGCGAAAATCCCTTTGCCGGGATGGGAGAGGAAGACCATGGTAAAGGGCGATGGTTGATTTTGCAAGTTATTCAGGAAGGAAAGCTTGATTTTATTGACCGGATTCTGCTCGCTTGGCCGGTTCCAGGGCCTCGTATTGCGGACAATATGGGCCAGGTGGACAGCATAGGGAGCGAAATCCTTTTGCCAGATGGTCCTACCGAAACGGTTCTTGGCAGATACCGTGGTTTTTCCGGTTTGCACTTCGTGAATTTCTCGGGAGCCTAGAGTTTTGTGATAAGCTGCGTATACTATAAGCAGTGTCGCGGTCATGATGATCGCCAGGCGTAATATCCTGGGAATGCGGCGCGTCAATGAATTCAGAATCGGAGCTTTACCTTTGCGCAAGCGATGGCTCATTTCGGCTGCGCTATGGAAACGATCTTGTTTTCTCTTGGTCAGCGCCTTGGCAATCATGAATTCCACGACCACCGGGACCTTGATCCCCCGCGCTTCGACGCGGTCGGGTTTCTGGCTCAGGTGCATGAGGACCAAGCCCATGGTGGTTGTGTCCGGAAAGGGGTACGCTCCGGTCAGGGCCTGATAGAGGAGTATGCCCAGCTGGTAAATATCGGATTCCACCCCAAGCTCCTGGTTCTGAATCTGCTCGGGAGAAAGATAAAAAGGTGATCCGACAATCTCACCGATGGAAGAGGTTTTTTCCAGGTCGCCGATCTCTTTGGCCAGGCCGAAGTCGAGGATCTTGATTTTTCCATCTCGGTCCACCGTGATGTTGGATGGCTTCAGGTCGCGGTGAATGATACCCTGGGCATGCAGGATCTCCACCCCCTGAAGAATCTCAAAAAATACGGGTTGAAACTCCTCCCAGGCAAAGCGTCCTTTTTCTTTCAGCAGCTCTTTCAGGGTTTTGCTTTCGATCAATTCCATGACCATGAACCAGATCCCCGACCAGTTCTCCAGGGAATAGATCCTGACGATGCGCGGGTCGCCGATCTTGCGGGAAAGGTTGATCTCCCGCTGCACACGGAGGAATTTTTTTTTGTCATGGAGCGAAGAAGGATTAAAAAATTTCAAGGCCACCGGGGTTTTCAGGGTTAGGTCGAATCCGGCGAAAACCATACCGAATCCCCCTTTGCCGATCAGTCCATCCACCCGGAAGCGATCGTTGACGATCAGCCCGGGCTCCACCTGCGAGAGATTCAGGTAACGGATCTGCAGTTCCTGCTCGCCGGGTGAACCATGCGGATTAACTTCTTTGTAAAAATCCTTGGCTTCAGATGTTGAATTTTCTTTGTCTATATTCAATGGCTATGTTTTCCTTGCCGGCTGATCCTGAGGTTCGATTCTATCAGGAAAGCAGGGAAACATCAATTTTTTTGAACGCGCTTTGACTTCAGATCTTGACTCCAATTGTCGGGAACGGCTTCCGTCTCAATTTTCGGCCGGGGTTGTTTTCATAACGCCTTTGGCTTACACTGGATTTTGCCAAACGACCGGTGCGCTTGGATGAGATCGGCACTGGCAGGGGATCGTCCCATGGATAAACTGTTCTGCCCGCGCTGCGGGGGAAAACTGGAAAAACGCCTGGTGGATAACCGCGATCGCGATTGCTGCCCGGTCTGCCAACTAGTGGTCTATGAAAACCCGGTGCCGGCCACTGCGGTCGTCATCTTTAACGAGCGCGGCGAGCTGCTGCTGGTGAAGCGCGGCCAGGAACCAGGCAAGGGCAAATGGTGCCTGCCCGGAGGGTTCCAGGAAACAGGTGAGACTCCTGAAGAATGCGCCCTGCGCGAACTCCATGAGGAGACCGGGATCTCCGGCCGGGTGGAAGGGCTGGTTGCCATGGAAATGAGCCCGAACCCGTTGGTCCCGGAGGTGCTGGTCATTGGTTACCGCGTCGGCACTGTAGGGGGTGAACTCAAGGCCGGTGACGATGCCCTGGCCGCGGCCTATTTTCCGCTACGGCAGCTGCCCGAGCTGGCTTTTCAAAGCCACGCCCGCATCATCGAAAGGGCCGGCAGGTCGATAAGGTTGCGGCAGCAAATAAAAGTCGTGCCCTGGGGAGCCTATGTCATCACCAGCAACGACCACCTGCTGGTGGCCCGGGAGGCCTGCCGGGGCGGCGCCCGCGTCATCCAGTACCGCGACAAGGATGCCAGCCCGGCCCGGAGACTGGAAGTGGCCCGCCAGATCCGCCAGGTTACCCGGGAGCACGGGACGCTGTTCATCGTCAACGACCAGATCGATATCGCCCTGCTCAGCGAGGCCGACGGCGTACATCTGGGACAGGAAGATGTTTCCATCATTGATGCCCGCTCCCTGATTCCTGCCGGGATGATCATCGGTGTTTCCTGTTCTTCCCTGGAGCAGGCCCGCGCCGCCGAGCGCCAGGGCGCCGATTATTTGGGTATCGGGGCCGTATTCGCCACGCCGGTCAAAGCGGAATATTCCGTGGTCGGACTGGAATTGCTGCGCCTGGCGGCAGCAGAAATCTCCGTCCCTCTGGTAGCCATCGGCGGCATCAACCTGGACAACATGGCCGCAGTGAAAGCGGCCGGGGTCCGGAACGTGGCCATGGTGCGCGAATTCCAAAACGACACTGCCGCCAGGGTCGCTGCCGTGAATTCTTTTTTTATTTAATCAAAAAATATTTTTTTAAATGTTTCGATTCGGTAGGGGCGACCCGCTGGGTCGCCCTGTACAACGATCGATCGTGCCCAATTCAGGGCGACCCAGCGGGTCGCCCCTACGAAAATCCACCGTATTTAAGAAATTTTCAAACGCTTCTCGATCTCTTCGCCTGTCAGATTGAACAGCGCGTCCAAAAATTCCACCTGCATGCTGGCCGGGCCTTTGGCCTTTTCCGCGGCGATCTCCCCGGCTATGCCCATCACGGCCATGGCGGCAGCCGTGGCCGTAAAGTGATCGGGATTAACCGCGGCGAACGCGGCGCACAGGGCCGTGGCCGTGCAGCCCAGGCCGGTGACCTTTGGCATCAGCGCGTGACCGTTTTTGATCATGACCATGCCATTTTTGTCGATAATATAATCGGTGGCACCGCTGACGCAAACCACGCAGCCATATTTTTCACTCAGCCAGCGGGCGCTGTCCAGGGCATTTTCCACGGCTGCGGCGCTGTCCACGCCCTTGGTTTTGCAAGCGTCATCGGCGATGGCCATGATCTCCGAGGCATTGCCGCGCACGATGGCTGGAGGGGCAATTTTTATCAGCATGCGGATAGTATGTGTGCGGTAAGGTGTGGCGCCGGCGCCCACCGGGTCGTAAATGATGGGGATGCCTTTTTTTTTGGCTTGCCGGGCAGCCTTGGCCATGGTGTTGACCCATGGTTCGCTCAAAGTTCCGATATTGATGACCAAAGACGAGGCGATATTGACCATGTCCTCAACTTCTTCCGGGGCATGGGCCATTACCGGCGAGGCGCCGACGGCCAGCAGGGCGTTGGCGGTCAGGTTCATGACCACGTAATTGGTGATGTTGTGCACCAGCGGCGCCTTCCGGCGTATTTCCTCCAAGTCTTTAAAAATATCTTGTGCTGTTATTGTCATGATTGTATTGTTTCCTCATTGTAAATAGTTATATCAAAAATGAAAGTATTAAATAAGAAAAGAGCTTGGTGTAAGGTGCAGGATGTAAGGTCCAAGGCTGAAAGAAGGGAGAGCATTGCCGCCGATTGCCTTTTTGTCTTTCCCTGACCCCTGTACCCTGACCCCTGTACCCTGGCCCCTTCTTTTTCATTTGTTGCCGGTTTGTCTTTCCCTCAACCCTGTACCCTGGCCCCTGTACCCTTCTTCTTCAGCCGACCACACCCATCATGAAGACCATCACGAACAGGGCCACGGTTTCCAGCAGGCCCAGGACCATGATGTAGTTGCCGAACCCTTTGCCGGTTTCCGCCAGGGCATCCGAAGCGCAGGCGCCGGCCTTGCCCTGAAGCCAGGCCGAAAAGCCGATGGCGATGCCGCCCAGTACACCCACGCCCAGGAGCAGCCCGGGATCGATCTTTGCGGCCGCGGCCTTGAGTGTGTTCATCAGGATGAATCCGTAAATGGTCTGGGTCAGCGGCGCGCCGACGAAGGCCACCAGCATGAAGGGGGCTGGTTTGTTGAGGGCGAAACATTTTTTCCAGGCACCGACCGCGGCCATGCCGGCGGCCCCGGCCCCGAGGGCCGAGCCGATGGCGGCAAAGGCCAACGCTGCACCGATTCCGATCATACTGAAATTCATTTTTTACTCCTTGAATGGTTTGTATGGCCTGCCCGTCCATTCCATGCCCAGGTGGCCGGAAAACTCCAGCATGTTCAAGCGCACGCCGTGGACGACGACGGCCAGGGCCCCCATGGCCAAATTTAAAGTGTGCCCAAGCAACAGCACGATGGAAGCCAGAATGATACCGAGGGCGCCGTGGGCCATGCCCGCGGCCATGCCGTTAAAGCTTTTGGCGATCTCGACGGTGGCCAGGCCGACGGCGAACAGGCGGATGTAGGATATGATGTCCGAAAAAGCGCTGATGCCGCTCAGGAATGTGGACAGCAGGTTGGACACGCCCATGGCGATGCCGTGAAAAAACCGCCCTTCCTGGCGCGAAAACACGATGATCATGGCCAGCCCCGTCCCTATCAGCCAGGTTGCCAAGGAGGGCAGCGGAAAGCGTTCTTTGCTGAGGACCAGGCTGAGCACCAGGTAGTAGAGGCCGAGCACCAGGAACAGCCAGCCCAGTTGCGCTAACGAACGGATGAAAGGTTTTTTTCTGGCCTGGCGGAAAAAATTCCACAGATGGGCGATAGAAATGTGGATGGTCCCGGTGATGAAACAGATGAACTTGATGGTCTCACTGCTGCGGGGGTTGAAGGCGGAGATGGCGGGAATGGTCATCCAGGAGAGCCAGGGCAGCGAGGACAGGGTTGCCGATCCGAACCAGGTCCCGGTCAGCGCGCCCCAGACGACGGTGCTCAGGCTCAGCAGCAGCATCAGCAGGAGGGCGTTGGGCGTCTTCCGGTCTTTGCGTCTTAGGCGAAAGGCGAAAAACAGGGTTGCAGACAGCAGCACCAGGCCGTAACCGGCATCGCCGATGATCACGGCGAAAAAGAAAGCGAAAAATATCAGAAAGAAGAAGCTGATATCGATCTCCCGGTAGCCGGGGACCGTGCCCAATAATTGGAAAACCGGGCTGATGATGTCAATCCAGCGTTTGTTGCGGATGACGGTGGGAACGTCATCTTCGGCGGCGGGGTCCTGGATCAGAAGCGCCCAGCTGTTGTCCAGGCAGGATTGTTTCAGGCCTTGAACTTGATCGCCCGGCAAAAAACCGGTCAGATAAGAGAGGGCCTCGGTATGGCCCATGGCCGCCGCCGCTTCAGCTAGCTCGATCTCACGGCTTGCGGCATGGACGGCACGCTCAAGATCGCCCGCTTCGCTGCCGAGCTTGTCCCATGCCAAGCTCAGCCGGCGCTGAGCGGAGCGGTTCTCTGCCTGCAGTTTTTCCAGTTCGGCAGCGCTGTGCCGGGGTGCATGTAGCGGCTTGAATTCATGATTAACGGCGGTGCCCGCTTTTACGACCAGGGCGACCCAAAGCAACGTTTTGCTGCGCTTGACGACAAAGGCTTTGTGCCCGGGCGGTATCAAACCAAGCTTTTTGGACGGGACTTCGAAAAACATGACCTCATAGTCCCCGTCCCGGATGGCCCGCAGATCGGAGACCGACACCCCCTGCCAATCATGAAGGCGGGCCATTTCTTTTTCAAGATTCGCATACTCATCGTTGAGCATGCGCATGGTTTCCTGCTTCTCCAGAATGGACCTCGCCGCGGCCAGGGCGGCTTCCAGGCTGACGGCCCGACAGGTCCCCGACGGGGGGGGCGCTGCCCGCTCATGCCGAGGTGCCGGCCGCGGAGCGATCAGGGCCAGGGCTTTTTCGAGGAGCGCCTTTTTTTCGCGCCATTCCTGGGCCGAGGCGACATGGGCGGGTATGGCGCTGAGGTGCAAAACGCCGAGCCGGCGCAGCTTATTCAATGCGTCCTGCTTCTCTTGCCGCCGGGTGATCACCGTGGCCTTTTTCATGGCGACGATCATGAGGCTTCCTCCCGGCGCAACAGGTTTCTCTTGGCCGTCTTGCCTGTGACTACCGCGGCGGTCTGTTGGTCGCCGAGGAATATTTGGATCTTGCGGATGCTTTCGAGCGCCTGGGGGATCTTGACCTTTTCAAAGAGGTTCACCCGCTGGCTGGTTACCCGCAATTCCGCCTCCAGCAGGGTGACCTGCCTGTGCAGTAGGCCGATCTCCACGTCGAGGCGCGCGAGCCCGGCGAACAGGGAGAGAGCCTCGTCTACCCAGGGCGGGGTCAGGAACAGGTCGTGGCTCGCCGTTGCGAAATCGATGGATTTGAAGACCGGGATCTCCACGCCGGCGATGTTGGCGGACTCGGTCCCCACGTTTTTGACCTTCAGCCAGTCCTGGAAGGGAAACGCCTCAACGAAGAGTTCCAGCCATGGCGCCGCGCCGTCGATCCGCTCTTTTCGCTTCCGGGTCTCTTCGGCCAGCCGACTCTCCAGCTGGCGGATGACCATCTGCAGCTGCTGTTTCTTGAGGACCAGGGTCGGCAGATAGCGGCGGAAACGCTTCAGGGCGTCCTTCTGCTTCTTCAGTTCGTTCTTGGTCAGCTTTACCGCGGGCATGTTCAATCAGCGCCGTCCCCCGGGGAGGGCCAGAATTTCTTGATCAGCTCGCTGCGCAGCCGGGTCTCTTCAGGTGAGAAACAGGAGGCGAGGATCTGCCAGCCGTTGTCAAGGGCGGCTTCCAGGGAGACGTTCACCGATAGGTCCATCATCCTCTGCTCGAAGATCACGCCGTATTTCAGCAGCTTCTGGTCCCAGTCGGTCATTTTGAAGCCCATCGACTTCTTTTCCAGGGACTCCTTGTAGGCGGCGTACAGGGTGATCATGCTGTCCATCAGGGCGCGGTGATCGGGACGAGTGTCTTTGTTGACCAGCTGCTTGAGCCGCGAGAGCGAGCCGAAGGGCTCGATGCGGCCGTTTTTCAGGTAATACTGGCCCTCGGTTATGTAGCCGGTGTTGTCCGGTACCGGGTGGGTGACGTCATCGCCGGGCATGGTGGTCACGCCCAGGATGGTGATCGATCCCGCCCCGGAGAAATCGACCGCTTTCTCGTAGCGGGCGGCGAGCTGGCTGTACAGGTCGCCGGGATAGCCGCGGTTAGACGGCACCTGCTCCATGGTGATGGCGATCTCCTTGAGGGCGTCGGCGAAATTGGTCATGTCGGTCAACAGGACTAAAACCTTTTTGCCCTTCAGGGCGAAGCCCTCGGCCACGGCCAGGGCGAGGTCGGGGACCAGCAGGCACTCGACGATGGGGTCGGACGCGGTGTGGACGAAAAAAACGGCCCGGCTCAGGGCGCCGCCCTGCTCCAGGGTCTCCTTGAAAAAAAGGTAATCGTCGTACTTGAGCCCCATGCCGCCGAGGATGATCAGGTCGACTTCGGCCTGCATGGCGATGCGGGCCAGCAGCTGGTTATACGGCTCGCCCGACACCGAAAAGATGGGCAGTTTCTGGGACTCCACCAGGGAGTTGAACAGGTCGATCATGGGGATGCCGGTGCGGATCATGTTCCTGGGGATGATGCGCATGGCCGGGTTGACGGCGGGACCGCCGATCTCGATCATATTATCGCCCAGTTCCGGACCTTTGTCGCGCGGCTTGCCGCCGCCGTCGAAGATCCTGCCCAGCAGATCGTCGGAGAAGGAGACCTGCATTGGGTTCCCGAGAAAGCGCACCTTGTCCCCGGTCGAGATCCCCCGGCTGCCCGCGAACACCTGGAGCGACACCTTGTTTTCGTATAGCCGGATGACCTCGGCCAGGGATGAACCATGGGCGGAGCTGACCGTGGCCAACTCTCCGTATTGGACGTCGCCGGCGCTGACGGTGATGACGTTGCCGGCGATCGCTTCGATCCTGCTGTAGACCTTTTTCATGCTGTTTTCCCTTTATTTCCCGCTTTCAAGCGCTTCCCTGATCTTATTGCCGCCTGCTTCCACCCCGACCTGCTGGGTTGCCAGGAAAGCCTTGATCCCACTCTCCAAGTCGTTGAACTCCGCGCTTTGCCATGCGGCGCCGTTGTAGTCGAGAAACTTCTGGCGCAGCTGGTTGAAGAATCCCCGGGCGCTCTCCTTGCTGCCGAAATCGAAGCGAGAGACCAGGACCGAGAAAAGAAGGCGAAAGACATGCCGCTGCCTCTCGGTCGATACTGCGGCGTCAACCGGGTCGTAGGAGTCCTGCTGCAGGTAGACCGAGTCGATGAAATCGCTCTTGAGGAACAGCTCGTAATCCTCCAGGGAGGTGCCTTCTTCACCGACGACTTTCATCATCTGGTTGACCTCATTGCCCCGGAAGAGGATATCGCGGGCGTATTCGGTGCCGCTCTCGTCGATCAGCCCCGGGTACTTGCTCCAGCTCTCCAGGGGGTGAATCGCGGGATACTTGCGGGCATCGGAGCGCTCGCGGGAAAGGCCGTGAAAAGCCCCAACCACTTTCAGTGTCGACTTGGTCACCGGCTCGTCGAAGTTGCCGCCGGCCGGGCTGACCGTGCCGCCGATGGTGACCGATCCGCTGCTGTTGTCGCGCAGGCGCACCAGGCCGGCCCGCTCGTAGAAGCTGGCGATGACCGATTCCAGGTAGGCGGGGAACGCCTCCTCTCCGGGGATCTCCTCCAGGCGGCCCGACATCTCGCGCAGGGCCTGGGCCCAGCGCGATGTCGAATCGGCCAGCAACAGAATGTGCAGGCCCATCTGCCGGTAGTATTCGGCCAGGGTGACCGCGGTATAGACCGATGCCTCGCGGGCGGCGACCGGCATGGAGCTGGTGTTGCAGATGATGATGGTGCGCTCCATCAGGAAGCGGCCCGTTTTGGGGTCGATCAGCTTGGGGAATTCCTTGAGGGTCTCGACCACCTCGCCGGCCCGCTCGCCGCAAGCGGCGATGATGACGATGTCGATCTCGGCGTTGCGGCTCGTCACTTGCTGCAGGACGGTCTTGCCGGCCCCGAACGGCCCGGGGATGCAGTAGGTGCCGCCGCGGGCGATGGGAATGAAGGTGTCGATGATGCGGATCTTGGTGACCATGGGCTTGCCGGGCCGCAGCCGTTCGCGGTAGCAGGTAATCGGGCGCTTGACCGGCCAGCTGAAGCACATGGTGACCGGGAACCGCTTGCCATTTTCGTCTTCGAGCTCGGCGATGGTATCGCTGATGCGATAAGCGCCGGCCGGAGAGATTTTGACAACCTTCAGGGATCCTTTCATGTAAAACGGAACCATGATGCGGTGACGGAATATGCCTTCCGGAACGGTTCCCAGCGTGTCGGCGGCCATGACCGCATCCCCGGCTTTGGCCACCGGGGTGAAAGGCCACTCTTTTTCCTCGTCCAGGGGGCTGAGGTAAATTCCGCGTTCGAGGAAGAACCCGCAGCGGGCGGCCAGTTCCGGAAGCGGGTTTTGCAGGCCGTCGTAGATCTGAGCCAGCAGGCCGGGGCCCAGGCGTACCGAAAGGAGATCCGCCGTGAACTCGACCTTGTCCCCGATGCCGATGCCGCGGGACATTTCGAAGACCTGCATTTCGGCCCGACGCCCGCGGATGCGGATGACCTCCGCCTTGAGCTTTTTCCCGCCGCTGGCCACGTAGGCGACCTCGTTCATGGAAACATCGCCTTCGACCTCGACGGTAACCATGTTGCCGTTGACCCCTACGACCTTTCCTTCAGTCATTTCGCTTCTCCGTATCCAATAGCGGGCTGGCGGCGCTCATCCAAGCGGCCGCGATGTCCAAGACCCGGGTGTATTCCTGCGCGAACGCCTCGCGGCCCGGTTCGGGCCGCAAACGGTTTTTTCGTTCCAGGAGCAGCAGCTTCAGGCGATAGACGATCAGGCGTCCCAGGTCGAACTGGGTGGCGGTTTCGAGTTCTTCGAGATAAGACCAGCGCCTGCGGTCCAGGGCCATCTCTACCGCCATGGGCGTCCCGGCGCCCAGCGTTTCCCTTATCAGGACGGACAACCCTGAGTAAAACGGCGCCTGGCGCAGGAACGGATCCGGGCTAATACCCAAGCGCTGGGCGCGCTGCACGACCAGCTCATTGCGCAGCGCCGTCTCCCATGCGGCATAGGCGCGCCACAGGGCATGATCGTTGGGATGGGGGCGGAGCGCCTCGAAGGAGATGCGGGAGAGCAGGGCATGATCGCCTTCGGCCACCTGCTCCCGGCACAATTCAAGCCAGGCCCGGCTGCTGAAGGGGGGGGCATCGTCAAAAAAGAGCAGGGGCAGTGAGGCCACGAGATAGTAGTATTGGGTCAAGTTCACCCGTCCTGCCGCAGGGCGTCCGAGACGATCTTGGCCATGGCCGGGTTGAGAAACAGGGACAGGCTCTCCGCGATGCTCTCGGCGGAAAAGTCATAATAGGCATTTCCGTCTTTTTCGGCCACGCGAAACCCGTGTGCCAGTTCCGCGGCCGCCTTGATTTCGATGCCCGCGGCGATCTTCTCGGCCATGGCTTTCCGTAAAGCGTTGGCCATTGAGTCGAACTGGTCCTGGGGTAGAAGAAGTTCGATTTTATCCTGGCGTTCCGGGGTCCAGTTTGAAATCATGGTGGCGATGGCGGCGGTGATCTCCCTGTCTTTGAGGGCCTCCCGGGTTTTCTCCTTCAGCAGCGCGGAAAACAGGACCTCAAGCTGCTTCCTCACCCCCAGCAAAAGGTCCCTGGATGCTTGCTTGAGCGACTCCCAGCCGGAATGCTCCAGTTGTTCCTGTTCACGCCGGGCGTTCGCCAACAGGGCGTCGGCTTGCGCCCGGGCGGCGGCCACGATCTCGTCGGCCTGCGCCCTGGCCTGCCTGAGCAGCGCTTCGCTCTCCAGGCGGACCTTGTCCACGCCATCGCGATGGATGGTGTCGATTAGCTCCTTCAACTGCACATCGGGTATGTCTTTGGCTTCCATGCTTGAATTCTATTTTAATCGAGCGGTTCTGTCAACTTCGCGCAGTGGTCTGATTCGCTGTTAGAAATAGTCTGCAGAAAAAACCGGCAGGATGTTTATTTTTAAAAAATTAAAGCCCCAGGAACTGGACCGCCAGGCCGGAGAAGAAGATCATGGCGCCGGCCAGGGCGTGGACATAGCGTTCCAGGGGGCCGAGTCTGACGAAGGAAAGGCCCCAGGTGGAAGCGGTGATGATGGTGAGCATGGTGGTGATGGTGGCGATGCCGAAAGCCGCGGCCACAAGTATGACGCCGGCCAGATTGTGCTTGGCCGCCGGGTACATGATCAGGGGGATCAGGGGCTCGCAGGGACCGAAAACGAACAGGGTGAAGAGAATCCAAGGGGTGATGTTGGTTTTTTTCTTCAGGTCATGGACATGGACGTGGGCGGTTTCGTGCTGGTGCAGGTGATCGTGGACCTCACCGTCGGCGTGAGCATGGGCATGATGGTGGGGCTTATTCTTGACGGCCCGGTGCAGGCCCCAGATAAGATAAGCGAAGCCGAAGCCGATGAAAAGCCAGGAGGCGGCGTTGCCGCGCCAGGACTCGGCAGCTTCGAGCGTGTTCACGGCAATGCCCAGGGCCAGGCCCAGAAAACCGAGCACAACGGAACTCAAGACATGGCCCAGGCCAGAAAAGAAGGCGATCAGCAGGGTTCTTTTCAATGACCATTGACGGGCTTTGGCCATGGCGATAAAAGGAAGATAATGGTCCGGTCCCAGCAGGGTGTGAACGAATCCCAAGGCAACGGCTGTTCCGGCCAAAATCCAAATTTCGTTAACAATCATTTCTGATCATCTGCCCTATCATTTTTCGAATGGGTATTATAGCACAAGTTTTTGAATTTTTGAGAACAGGCTGCCCGGGAGCTGTTCGAGTCTGTTGAACACCAAGATGGTTGAATGGAAAAAATCATTGTTTTATAAGTTGACATTTCAGATCGTTGTTTTTAAAATGCCTGAATGGGGAAAATTGATTTTCCACTCAGTAAACAACTGTCATCGTCCCGGCCCGGCAATGAATATGCCGGCTCTGATCGACAAAGGCTAGGACTCATAGGCAACGGCTCCATTCCATACCTTTCCCGGATCGCCGCTTCCTTCGAAGCAGGGGATCATGCCGGGCAAGAGGCATTCACATGAAAAAATTCTCTACCGAAGTTCATTTGAGCCGCGAGATGGGACTCTGGGACGCCGCTTTGATCGGCGTCGGGGCCATGATCGGCGCCGGCATCTTTGTCCTGACCGGGATCGCGGCCGGGGTCGCCGGGCCGGGCCTCATCATCACCTTCTCCCTTAACGGCCTGGTGGCCCTGCTGACCGCATTCTCCTACGCCGAGCTCGGTTCCTGTTTTCATGACGCCGGGGGCGGCTACCTTTGGGTCAAGGAAGGCCTGCCGAAATGGAACGGGTTCATCTCGGGGTGGATGAGCTGGTTCGCCCACGCCGTGGCCTGCAGTCTCTACGCCCTGGGATTCGGGGCCTATTTCGATCTGGTCCTCAGGGAATTCCACGTCGTCATGCCCCATTGGGGATTTATCTCGCCCCAGAAAATTCTTGCGGTCGTGGCCGCCATTGCCTTTGCCTATGTGAATTTCCGGGGCGCATCGGAAACCGGCAAGGTAGGAAATTTCATCACTATAGCCAAGATCATCATCCTCATGATCTTCGTCGGCTTCGGCCTGGCCATCATTTTCCGCAAGCCCGACTGGCAGGCTGCATTCACTCCCTTTCTTCCCAACGGCTGGGGAGGAGTTTTCAAGGCCATGGGGTTGACCTTCATCGCCTTCCAGGGCTTCGAGGTCATCTCCCAATGCTCGGAGGAAATCAAGAATCCGAAGAAAAACATTCCCCGGGCCATTTTCCTCTCGCTGGTGATCGTCGTGCCCATCTACCTGCTTGTGGCCTTCACGGCGCTGGGGACCGTCCAGGCAGAGGGCATGACCTCTTGGGCGTATCTGGCTTCTCACAAAGAGACGGCGCTGGTCGAGGTTGCCAAGAAATTTTTCGTCGGCGGCGGTGTCATGCTCCTCGTCGGCGGCATCATCTCGACCATGTCAGCCCTGAACGCCACTATCTTTTCCTCGTCCCGCGTGGCCTTCGCCATGGGCCGGGACAGGAATTTTCCCGGATTTTTCGGCAAGGTTCATAAGAAAAATTTTACGCCCCACCTTTCCATCGTCTTCTCCCTGTTCCTCGTTGTCCTGATGGCGATTTCCCTTCCTATTGAGGATGTTGCCTCTGCTGCCGACATCATGTTCCTGCTCCTCTTCCTGCAGGTCAATATCACCCTTATCCGGTTGAGAAAGAAACGGCCGGACCTGGACCGGGGTTTCTTCACCCCGTTCTTCCCTTACCTCTCCATCTTGGGGATTGCCCTCCTGCTCTTCCTGGCGCTCTACATGTTCAATTACAGTCCCATCGCCTGGGCCGTGGCCGGGATTTGGATCATGTGCGGACTGTTCATGTACAAATCCTATGCGTCGAAACGGGAGATCGAGCATGTCAGGAAGATCAAATGCCTGGGAAGGCTCGAGTGCCAGGAATACAGGATCCTCGTCCCCCTGGCCAACGGGCGCACCGTGGAGAGCCTGGCCAGGATCGCCGAGGCCATTGCCAAAAAGCACAACGGCGAGGTCATCTTTCTCCATGTCAACGAGGTACGTGAACGAGCGCCCCTGATCGCCGGGACCGTCGAAACAAAGTGGGCGAATGCCCTCTTCGAAAAAGCCCAGTCCTTTCTGGAGGAATCGAACATCCCGACCAAGTCCATCCTCAACGTCTCGCATCGCATCTCCCAGGGTATCCTTGATATAGCCGTGGAAGAGGAATGCAACTTCATCGTCCTCGGCCGAGAGAAGGATCCGGATTTCATGGAAAGGATGTTTTCCTCGATCATCGACAGCGTCATCGCCAAGGCACCCTGTGAGGTCGCCGTCCTGCACGGGCAGATACCGGCTGATCAAGTCAAGACCATCCTCATTCCCTTTGGTCGGGATGTCCACACCCTTTTGGCTACCGAGGTCGCTCCTGCATTTATCGATTATTTCAACTGTCGGGTCAGGATCGTTCTGGTTTTTGAGCCTGACGCCGGCACAGCTGAGAAAGAAGAGCGGGAAAAAACCGTCAGGGAGCTCATGGCCAAAAACTCCCTTCAGGCCGAATTGAAGATCCTGCACAACGTCGATATTCTGCGGGGCATCCTGGCCGAAGCGCGGGACGTCGACTTGATCCTGATGGGTGGCCGGTCCGGCGATTTCCTGGAGCTCTTCCTGGGAAGGTCGCTGGCCCAGGAAATCACGGAACAAAGCCCTTGCCCCGTCCTCTGGGTCAAGGAATATGAGGAACGCGAACCGTTCTGGAAGCTCCTTCTGAAGCCATTGAAGAAGCCGGGAGATAAAGATGAATAAGAATTTTAATGAACTCCTTCATGACCTGGGCCAAAAGATCATAGCCTACATGCCAAACCTGCTGGGTGGGCTGCTGCTCCTTCTCGTGGGTTGGCTCATCGCCTGGATCGTCAAACGAATCATCATTCAGCTCCTGGTCATCCTGAGATTCGACAGGCTCTTCGTCAGGTTCCGCTCGAAAAGCCGCCTTACGAAAGCTGACATCCGTTATACCATCTACAACCTGATTGGAAACATTGTGTTTCTCATCGTCTTCCTGATCTTCCTGCATTCGGCCTTGGATGCCCTGAAGCTCATGATCCTATCGGGATTAATCGAGCGGGGGGTTTTCTTCATCCCGCGGCTGATTATTGCCCTGGTCATCTTTGGAATCGGCTGGCTGATAGCTTCCCGCAGCGCCAACGCCGTGGCTCATTCGCTCATCAAGGAAAGATTTCCCGGTGCCTCTTTGCTCGCGAAGCTTCTCAAATTCATCATTGTGCTCTTCTTCTCGGCAATGGCCCTGGTGGAGCTCGACATCGCCAAGGAGATCGTGCTAATCGGCTTTGGGGTCTTGCTCTTAACTCTGAGCGTATCCATGATCATTGTGATCGCGGCCAGCCGGGAAAGCCTTAAAAACTTCTTTGATCGCGACCGAAAGAATCAGCAATAATTCTGTTGTTTTTCATGGGTGGCGAACCTTTCCGCTTTTTTTCAAGGCGATGAAGAGCGCCAAGAAAAGATCCGCTGGCAACTGTTCGGCGCGCGTTTGCGGGGACAATCCGGATTCACCGGCCCGGGCCAGCAGGATTGCTTTTTCATAATATGGCGCCAGGTTGTTCCACAGAGTTTTGCGGCGCTCGGCGAAACACAACTTGACGAATTTGTAAAATTCATCGGCTGCGGCCTGAACCCGGGAATCCGCCGGGCCGACAACGAGCACTGTGGAGATGATCTTCGGCGCTGGTTTGAAAGCGCCGGCCGGCACGTCAAAGCAGCGCCGGGCCTGGTAGAGCGTTTGGAAAACAACCGACTGGGCGTTGTATTTTTTTCCCCCTGCGGGGGACAGCAGCTTGTCGACAAAATCTTTTTGCAGCATCAGTACCGCCTCGCTGATCCGGGCGCGCTGGGCGATGAACCAGTCGATCAGGGGCTTGGATATATGATAGGGGAGATTGCCGATCACGGTGACTTGGGCCTGCGGAAACATTGCGGCCAGGTCGATCTGCAGGATGTCGCCGTTGATGATCTGCGCCCGGCCGGCCAGGAGTTGTTCGAGTTCCCTGACCAGCAGCGGATCGATCTCGACCAGGGTGATCGGCCGCCCCGGGAATTTCTCAACCAGGAGTTCGCTCAGGATCCCCCTGCCGGCGCCGATCTCCAGCAGTGGTCCCTGCGGCTCCTGCAGGAGATCAACGATCTTGCGGACGAAATTCCTGTCGCGCAAAAAATTCTGACCGAGCTTGGCCGATTTGCTCATGTGCGGATTATATGCCAATGGCTGCAAATTTCCCAGCATCGGGAAGAAGGTCGATGTATTATCGTGACGCGTGACTAGGAAAAATAAAAATGTGGAAGAATCAAATTCCAAATAACAAACACCAAATTCCAAGCAAGCACCAAGCACCAATGAGCAAATGACCAAAACAAAGACAAAAACAGATAACTTCAAGGACCTTCGTTTGGGTCATTGGAATTTGGAGCTTGGAATTTACTTGGAATTTGGGATTTGGAAATTGGAATTTTACTCTTATGAGCCTTGCCCAACCTCTGCGTTTGTCAATCGCTTGCCCATCTTTACCCTGTACCCTGTACCCTATCCCCTGTCCCCTGTTTCCTGAGTCGCTCTTTCCACTCCGGGATCAGGTGCCGTGGCCTTTTGCCGTTAAGCGCCTGGCGCACGGCCTGGACGGTCATCATGGCCATGATCCGCCGCGTCTTGCCGGTGGCACTGCCCAAGTGCGGCAGCAGCACCGTGTTTTTCAGGTGTTTCAGTTTTTCGTTCACGGCCGGTTCGTCCTCATAGACATCGAGACCGGCGCCGAAGCGCTCATTCTTTTCGAGCTTTTCGACCAGGGCTTCCTCGTCCATCAGCGCACCGCGGGCGGCGTTGATGAAGATGGCGTCTTTTTTCATCAAGGCGAAGACGTCGCGGTTGAAAAGGTGGTGCACTCCGGGTGAATAGGGCAGGTGCAGCGAGACGATGTCGGCAGCGCGGATCAGCTCCAGGAAGGTGACGTGGGCAAAGCCGTGTTTTTTTTCCAGGGCCGGCTTGGCGCTGCGCGAATAATAAACGATTTTCATGCCGAAACTGCGGGCGCGCCGGGCCGTGGCCAGGCCGATGCGGCCCATGCCCACGATGCCCAGCACGGCTCCGCGCAATTCCTTGCCCAGGAACAGGTTGGCCTCCCAGCCCGTGAAGCGGCCGGCGCGGACAAAGGCATCGCCTTCGACCAGGCGCCTGGAGACGGAGAGGATGAGCGCCATGGTCAGGTCGGCGGTGGCTTCGGTCAGGACGTCGGGCGTGTGGGTGACCAGGACATTTCTTTTCAGGGCGCAGCCGACATCGATGTTGTTGTAGCCCACGGCGTAGTTGGCGATGATCTTCAGTTTTTTCAATCCCTTGATAGTGGTGCCATCTATCGGATCGGAGAGAAAACTGATGAGGCCATCCGCGTCGGCGTGACGCTGCAGGAACCCGGGAATGTCGGAGCCTTGGTCAGCGGCTATAAGCAGCTGGAATTCGTGCTGTAAAAGGCTGATGGCTTCTTCACTATACCTGTGGGTCAGGATGACTTTATTCATGGTTGATGTACCTCGTTATGGCTTGAAAGGCGCGGCTGAATTCTGAGTTGAATTTTGCCTTTTCGCGGAAAGGGCTGATCCCCTTTTTCTCCACCCGGTCGCTTAGAACCACCAGGGCATGGAACGGCCGGCCCAGGAAGCAGCGCAGGGGAAACAACTCCATCTCCACGATGTCGGTTTTCAGCGCATGCTGTTCGGCCAGCCAGGCCGGCGTTTCGCGCTGGAGCACATCCACGCTCACGCCGCGCACAACCGGGAAAGATCTGTCAGCGAATCTCTTCAGCGGCAGGGATGCGGCGCGGGAAAAGCGCTTGAAGATGGAACTGGAGCGGATCTCGCCCACCTGCAGGGCCGCCGGTTCCCGGAAGCGGGGTTTGAGCGCTCCGGCCGCGCCCAGGAAAAAAACCTCCTTGTCCGCCAGGTCGGCGATCAATCCCAGCAGAGTGAGCAGGTGCGGGTAGCCGATGAAGCCGCTGATGATCGCCATGTTCTCGAACCAAAGCAGGGATGAGTGCAACAAGTCCTGCCGGCGCCGGGCTTGCTTTTGCAGGGTGGCGAAAAGGGAGTTTTGCGAAAAAAACGGGACCAGTACCAGCGCTGGGGGAGTAGCGAACTGCCGCGGGTGGAACAACGATGGCTTCATGATTGAAAAAATGGGCGATGCAGGATTTGAACCTGCGACTCCTACCGTGTGAAGGTAATACTCTAGCCGCTGAGTTAATCGCCCAGAAGTCCTATTATAAAATGAAACCCACCGGCGGTCAATAGGCCGGGCCGCCATTTTTTTGATGTTTTTTGTTGCCAAGAGCAGGATTTTTGGATAAAATGAAATTTAGCGAACGAAAAAATCTTTCTGTTCTTGCTCAAATTCAAAGAAAGGGGAATGATCATTGAAGGATAAGTTCAAGAAATTAGCCGTCTTCCATTTTCCGAAAGAGGTGCCTGAAAACGTCAGCATGGCGATCCAAACCGGGGTCCTGAGCCTGCTGGCCGGGTTGTCGGCGGTCCTGTTTTTGTTCATGACCAACCTGCTTTTCGAAAAAACCTATCTTGCCTTCGCAGGCCGCTCGACGATGTTTTTCATCGTGGCAAGTTTTCTGATCATTATCAGCACATCGGCCCTGGTCGGACTGTTGCTGAACATATTCAGCCCTGACGCGGCCGGGAGCGGCATCCCCCAGGTGAAAAGCGCCTATTGGAAAGAGCTTGGCAACTTGAAAATAAAGCCCATCCTGATCAAGTTCGTGGCCGGGATCCTGAGCATCGGCGGCGGCAACAGCCTCGGTCGGGAAGGGCCTTCGGTGTTCATCGGCAGTGGCGTCGCGTCCAACGTGGACGGCGTTTTCGGGACTCCAAGGCGCGGCCGCAGAGGCGCGGCGGTCATCGGCGCAGCGGCCGGATTGGCAGCCGCTTTCAACGCCCCGCTGGCCGCGATCGCTTTTGTCATTGAGGAAATTGTCGGCGACCTGAACAACCGCTACCTCGGGCGGGTCGTCCTTTCCTCGGTGATCGGGGCCTTCGTGGTCTATGCGTTGATCGGCCGTCAGCCGGCATTTTCTCTGCCGCCCATCGAGAACGTCTCCTGGCTTCATTATTTTATTGTGCCCTTGGTCGCTTTTGTCGCTGCCTTGGCGGGTGTCGTGTTTCAGCGTGTTACTCTGCGCTGGATGCTGCGGCTGAAAAGGCAGAAACGCATTCCCGCCTGGCTGCTCCCGGTTTTGGGTGGCTTGGCGACCTGGGTCATCGGCTGCGGAGTGTTCCTGGCCACGGGGAAACTTGGCGTGTTCGGTTTGGGCTACCAGGATCTCTCCAGCGCCCTGAACAATCATTTCGAGTGGAAGATCGCCGGGGTCATGATCGTTGCCAAGCTGCTGGCCATGATAATCGGCTACAGCTTCGGCGGCTGCGGCGGCATCTTTGCCCCCCTGCTTTTCGTCGGCGGCATGAGCGGCTATTTTCTGGGCGGGCTGGCGCGTTTGTGGATTCCCCTGACGCCCGCCGACCAGATCGTGCTGGCCGTGGTCGGCATGAGCGCCTGCCTGGGCGCCACCGTCCGGGCGCCGCTGACATCGATCCTGATCGTCTTTGAGATGACTCACCAGTTTTCCCTGGTGCCCAGTCTGCTTCTGGCAACGATCATCAGCCAGGCCACGGCTCGTTTTGCCGGCAAACTCAATTTTTATGATGCCCTGCTGGTGCAGGATGGCCACGAGCTTCACAAGATCCATCCTCCGGTCGATCTGAATAGCTGGCAGAATCTGCCGGTTTCGGCCATTGCCAATCCAGCGCCGGTCATGCTGAACAGCTTGGCCGAAGACGAGATGCGTGAGAAGCTGGACCGCTTTCCCTTCAACAGTTTTCCTCTGCTTGTGGATGGCCGTATCAAGGGCATCGTGACGCGGCAGCAGATGCAGCAGGCGGTGCTTGTCCATGGTGTTCCGGAAATTCATAAAGCCGCTTTATGTTATCCCGAGCAGACGGTGCGGGAGATCGGCAGCAAATTCCTGGAATCTTCCGCCTATGTCCTGGTCGTCGTGGACAAGGGGAGCAAGGAGATCAGGGGGATCATCACGCTCCACGATTTGATCCGGGCTCAGGCTGCCATCCAGCACTGAAAAGTGGAAAAATCGTAGCTTGCCATAAGCGCTCACCCCTTGGCGGCTGACATTGACATTTTGCTTTTGAAGTTTATAATAAAAAAAGATCGACCGGCAAAGGATGTGCAAATAAAATGAACTGGAACAAGGAGATTTTAAAGAATTTCGTCCAAAAAATTATCCTTGATCACCAGTTCATCGTGGTTTCATGCCGGGAACCGTACCTGCATGCGTATTCCAACCAGGGGGTCATATACATCACACCGGCCAGCGGCATGGCCACTGCGATCATGCCCATCATGACTGCCTGCGGCGGTGTCTGGATCGCTCATGGCTCCGGTGAAGCTGATCGTGAGGTCGTGGATGAGTTGGATCACATCGCCGTCCCTCCCGAAGACCCGAAATACACGCTGCGTAGGGTCTGGCTCAGCAAGGAAGAAGAGGATGGGTTTTATTACGGATATGCCAATGAAGGGCTTTGGCCGCTCAGCCATATCGTCTATTCCCGGCCGACATTCAGGGAAAAAGACTGGGAGATGTATCGCAGGGTCAATGAAAAATTTTGCGAAGCCGTGATCCAGGAACTCCACGGCAAGCCCGGATTCGTTTTCATTCAGGATTATCATTTTTCCCTGCTCTCCCGCCTGATCAAAAACAAGCGCCCCGATGTGGTGGTGGCTCAATTCTGGCATATCCCCTGGCCCAATCGCGAGGCCTTCCGTGTTTGCCCTCATGGGGACGACATCCTGGACGGCCTTTTGGGAAATGACATCCTGGGTTTCCATCTCCGCTATCATTGCCTGAATTTCCTGGAAACCATCAATCATAACATCGAGGCCATCGTCAATTATGAAAGGTTCTCCGTGACGCGCTATGGCCGGGAAAGTCTCATCAGGGCCTTTCCCATCAGCATCGATTTTGCTGCGATCTCGGAGATCGCCAGTAGCGAAGAGACCGAAAAAAGGTCGGCTGAAATCCGTGGAGATTTTCGCGTGCGTGACAAATGGCTGGGAGTGGGCATCGACCGCATCGACTATACCAAGGGCATCATTGAGAGGTTCGCCGCCATCGACTGTTTTTTGGAAAAGTATCCTGCCTTTCGCGGCAAATTCGTTTTCATGCAATTGGGTCCTATCTCCCGGATCCGTATTCCCAAATATCGGGAATACAATGACGCCGTTTACCGTGTTATGGTGGAGATCAATGACAAATGGAAACTCAAGGACTGGCAGCCGATTATCATGAAAAAAATCCATTTGTCGCTGGGCGAAGTGGTGGCGTATTTCCGGGCCGCGGATTTGTGCATCGTGAGCTCGATTCATGACGGCATGAACCTGGTGGCCAAAGAGTTCATCGCTGCCCGGGTCGACTATGACGGCGTTTTGCTGCTCAGCCAGTTCGCCGGGGCGGCCAGGGAGCTGCCGGAGGCACTGATGATCAATCCGCTGGCAGTCGATCAATTCGCCGATCAGATCCGCAACGCCCTGGAAATGTCTCCCGAAGAGAAGACAAGACGCATGAGCAAAATGCGCAATTCCGTTGAGCGCAACAATGTTTTTCGCTGGGCGGGACACATCCTTGAAGAGATGAAGAAAGAGAGGTAAGACATGTCTGTTTTTTATTTTAAAACACGTTTGAACCTGGTGGAAATGCTGGGGATCCGGGTGCGCAATGTCCCCGATCTGCTCGAGCAGATACGCCAGGTGCCGGGTGCTTCGATATACTACCACACCCACCGCTTTCTGCAGCAGCATCATTACCTTTGCCCCGAGCCGCCCAATGATTTCGCTTTCTGGATCGCAAATGCCCTGGGGTTGGATGGTCTGGGTGAACAGCTGGCCAGTGTCGATACGATCAAGTTCGCCAGGATCAACGATTTGCGTGATGCCTTCAGCGTCATCATCGAGAAGTTCCAGGGCCGCGGCAACGGCATGACGGTCAGTTGCCATGAAGGCGAGGAATTCCATTTCATGTCCTGCCGGACTTTTGTTTTTCCGACCGATTTCCGGGCTGCAGATATCAAAGAGTTTATCCAGGCGCTGCGGGCCATCAGCATCAACTCGCTTTATTATCATATTTTTGAATCCAGGCTGCGCTTGGGCAAGGTAGGCAATGATTTTTCCCTTTGGTTTGAGTCCATCGGGCAGAAAAAGCTGGCCGACGAGATAGCCAAACTGGATCCGTATACCATTACCCTGGAGAGTTTGCGAAAAAAAATCATCAACATCATGGAGAAACATGCTTAAAATTAAAGATTATGCAGATCTTGTCGGGCAGAACGTGATCGAGGAATTGGAGGTGCTGTCGCAACACCTGCAGGGAAAAAGGATCCAGAACATCAATTCCACCGCGGTTGGTGGCGGCGTGGCCGAAATCCTGACCCGCATGCTGCCCCTCTTGCATGAATTGGGGGTCGATGCCAGCTGGGATGTGATCCGCGGCGATGAAAAATATTTTGCCATTACCAAGAAAATGCACAATGCCCTGCATGGAGTGAACGAAACGATCAGCGATGAAGATCTGGAATATTTTTTGGAGATCAATGACAGAAATGTCGCCGAAATGGATTTGAACCATGACATCCATTTCGTCCATGATCCGCAGCCCATCGCCTTGATCCGCAAAAAACCCAGTGTCGGGGGCAAATGGATCTGGCGCTGCCATATCGATTTCACCAATCCGAATCAAAAGATATGGGAGTTCTTAAAGGGCTTCATTGAGATGTATGATGCTGCCGTTTTTTCCGCTCCGGCCTTCGCCAGGAGATTACCTATTCGCCAGGTCTTGATTTCGCCTTCCATCGATCCCCTCAGTGACAAGAACAAGGATTTGTCCCGGGAATTCGTTGATGCGGTTTTTCAGAAATACGGCATCGACCAGAAAAGGCCGATCGTTTGTCAGATCTCGAGATTTGATTATTTGAAGGATCCCGTGGGTGTCATTGAAGCCTACAAGTTGGCCAAAGAGCATGTGGACTGCCAATTGGTGCTGGCCGGGGGCGGGGCAGTGGATGATCCTGAGGGCATGCGCGTACTGGCCGATGTTCGCCAGGCCGCGGAAAATGATCCGGATATTTTTGTTCTGTTCCTGCCGCCTGCCGCCGACCTGGAGATTAACGCCTTGCAGCGGGGATCGACCGTGGTTCTGCAGAAATCACTGAAGGAGGGTTTCGGATTGACGGTAGCCGAAGCTTTGTGGAAGTCGAAACCTGTGATCGCGACCGCAGTTGGCGGCATTCAACTGCAGATCACTCACAAGTATTCCGGAATACTGACCCATTCCATCGAGGGCACAGCTTTTTGGATCAAGCAGTTGTTGAATGAACCTGAATATGCCCGGAAACTGGGCGTAAATGGTCACGAGCATATAAAAAATAACTACCTGATTTTCAGGCATCTGCGGGAGTATCTGCTGCTTTTCCTTTCGGTTTTTGAAAAAGATGACATCATTAATTTCGGATGAACGCGCCGGAATCGGCCCGGGCGCTTGGAACTCGTTCTCTTTTTTGAACTTGCTGCCCTGAAACTTCTTTTTCTCTGTATCCCGGCTTGACTTGACGGGATCATTTAGCATAGAATGCGCACATCATGGCAGAATCCAGATTCCGACATTTCGTCAAGTATGTGGTTATTGACATTTTGTTGGCAGCCCTGATCTCTTTTTTCCTGATCAACTATGTCGTTTCCGCCTACAAGATCGAAGGCGATTCCATGAAACCAATATTGCGGGCCCAGGAACGCATCCTGATCTACAAGCTGGCTGTGCGCAAGGACAACCTGCACCGTTTCGATATCGTGGTCCTGTACAAACCCGACGAACCGGAAAAATCCCTGGTCAAGCGCATCATCGGCATGCCCGGGGAGATCATCGAGATCCGTGCCGGAGACGTGTGGATCAACGATAAGCCGCTGAAGCAGATTCCCGGCGGCAATGAAGCCGATGCTCGCAAATCGCCCGCCGACATGAAGGCGTTGCTCATCCCGCGCGGCATGTTTTTTGTCATGGGCGACAACCGCAGCATCAGTTTTGATTCACGCATGTTCGGCCCGGTGCCGCAGAAATATATTTTCGGCAAAGCAATCTTCCGCTACTGGCCCGTGGCGGTCATGGGCCGGATTGAGTAAGCGGCGGTATTTCAGGCCGGATCTAACAGTTTTTTCGCCTCTCGTTTGTGAACCAACACGTTCCAACTCTCTTGTATGGTCCATTGCATGAATCATGCAATAATTATTTTATTGCATAATAATTGCAATAATTAATAAATTGCATAAAAAATGCAAATTATGTTGAATTTCTTGCAGATTGCTACTATTATTAATTCAAGGTAAGCATGAAAAAGTATTATATTTTAATGGCCGATATCATTAAAAGCCGGGAAAAGAACAGTGTAAAAATAATGAAGGATTTTAAGGAAATTGTTTCCAGGATTCAGGACATTCATGGAGATCATTTTTTGTCTCCACCGACAATTACGCTGGGTGACGAATTTCAAAGCATTGTGACTTCAGAATCTGCGGGGGTCGAAGTTATTTTCGCTTTTGAGGAACTGCTTTTGAAGCTTGAAAAGAATTTCAAACTCAGATACATTTTATATTTTGGCCAAATTGATACCGCCATAAATCCTACCATAGCGTATGGCATGCTGGGAAACGGACTGACCGAAACCAGGAGGTTACTGGGGAAGTATAAAACAAAAAAGAAACGTTTCGTATTCAGTTTACAGAATACTGTTTTGTCCAAAGAACTTGGGCTAGCATTTAAGATATTTCAATCGATTGTGGATGATTGGAAAAATAAAGATTATAAAACTCTTAAGGAATTTTTTATCAGTGATGACTATAAAAAGGTCGCCGATCAATTAAATAAAGACGCTTCTTTGATTTGGCGGCGAAAAAAATCCCTGCGCCTGTCCGAATACCAAGCCATAAAAGAATTGATCTCCCTGTTGCTGGAGGATGCGTCATGTCAAAAATAACTCTATTTTTAAGCATCTTTTTAATCGGAGAAATTGTAGCGTATTTGGTTTTCCTACTGGTAAAAAAGAGATTTGAGAAAAAATGGCAATGGCGGATCGATATCCAGGTGATCAAGGGCTGGCTGGAGAGGTTCTTCCTTTTTCTTTGCCTGGTTTACAATCTGCCGCACGCCCTGATCGCTTTCGGTGCCATCAAAATCGGCACGCGTGTGAACGACAAGGACAGCAAGGTCTCCAATGACTATTTCTTCGTCGGCAACATGGTTTCGTTATTGCTGGTCATTTTTTACTACGCATCCTGGCTGCTCTGGAAGAATTAGATTGATCCCAGTCTAACGGCCGCTAATTCTTCGGCATTCCAGCAGTCGTTGCTACTTATTTTGTAAAAAAAATATTTACGGCAAGCGCGGATTGTGTTATAAAACAGGCAATGAAAATCCGTTATTTCCTGATCATGCTGGTTATTTTATTCTGCCTGGCTGTTCTGGCCGAGGCCCCTACCGAACTGGACAAGCTGAAAAAAGCGGTCGTGGAGATCGGCCGGCTCGAATTCAAGCATGATGTCCCGGTCAAGTACCTGAACCGCGCCCAATTGAAAAATTACATTGAGCGCCTTTTTGAAAGCGATTACCCCGACGAACTGGCCGGCAAAGAGGAAGAGGTCATCTGGCTGATGGGATTTACTTCCGAGAAGATCGCGCTCAAATCTTTGCGCAAGACGATTATCCTGGAAAACATCGGCGGCATGTACAACGAAAAAACCAAGGAACTGCTGGCCATGGATGAGTTCCGCGATGTCGGCATGCTCAATGCGGCGGCCCTGGTCCACGAGTTGCGCCACGCCATCCAGGACCAGCATTTCCACTTGGCAGCGCTGTTGGGCGACCTCTCCGACTTCGATGACCGCAAGCTGGCGGCTTTGGCCGCGGTAGAGGGCGACGCCACCCTGGTCATGATCCGCCAGCTCGGCTTCGATCCGGAATTGATCGGCGCTGCCTTCAGTCCGGAAAACGTCCTCTCTTTTTCGGCCCTGGCCGGAGCTTCTTCGCTGATGTCCGCCCCGGATATTATCAAATACCAGCTGCTCATGCCCTACCTGGAAGGCATGAAGTTCAGCCAGGCGATTTTCAAAGAAAAGAAGTGGAAGGGGCTGAACCAGGTATTGAAACGTAAGCCGCTTTCTTCGGAGCAAATCCTGCACCCGCAGAAATATCTGGCCGGGGAAAACCCCCAGACTGTATTCACCGGCTTCCGCCCGAGCCGGGGAGAGTTGGTATATTCAGGCGTCATCGGCGAATACTATTTGAACGTATTGCTTAAAAACGGCCCCGAGATAACCGACGCGGCGGCCGGCTGGGGGGGGGACCTGTTTTCGCTCTATCGCCATGGTGATTCCCGGCTGCTGCTCTGGGAGGCGCATTGGGATGCAGGCGCTGATTGCTCACGCTTTTACGCCGATTTCCAGAAGTTCTTGGAAAAAAAATTCAATATCGTTTTTCAAAATGGCCAGACAAGTGGCCGCAAGTTCAGTGCCGGAAATTCAGCGGCCGGGTATTTTTTCCTGCACCAGGACAACGCCCGGCTGTTCTACGCCCGCAGCAACGATCGCACCCAAATCAATGAGTTAATCAGTGGAGGGTTATATGATTAATGCCACCCAGATCAGAAGGGGAATGATCATTTTTATGGACAATAAACTGTACCGCGTCGAGGAGATGGACCATGTTACCCCCGGGCGCTACAAGTCGACCATTCACGTCAAGATGCGCGACCTGGAGAGCAATATTCGCTCTCCGTTCCGCTTCGGTTCTTCCGACCGTGTGGAAAAGGTGACCCTGGATTCCAAGGAAGTCAGCTATTCCTATAAAGATGGCGAGCATTTCATTTTCATGGACAATGCCACTTACGACCAGATAAGCCTGGACAAGGAATTTGTCGGTGACAATGTCTTTTACCTGAAGGAAAATGAACCCTATCAGATGGAATTTTTCCAGGGCAAGCCGATTAACATCGTTCCGCCCCTGACCATGGAATTCCTGGTGGCGGAAACCGCAAAAAACATGAAAGGCTCGACCGTCCAGGCTTCTTACAAGCCGGCCAAACTGGAAAGCGGACTGGAAGTGACGGTTCCTCCCTTTATTGAACCGGGCAATATCATCAAAATAGACACCCGCGACGGCTCCTACATCGAGCGCGTCAGCAAATAGTTTTTTTTATTTGTCGGCCAATAAAAAGGCGGCCAGGTAGATCATGCGGGCCGTCTTCTCCATCACGGCACCGTTGAATTTTTCCATGCTGTCGCCCGGAGTGTGATACACATCGCTCATGCCGGTCATGAAGAAGGCCCAGGGTTTTCCGGCCATGCCGAAGGAGGCGTGGTCGCTACCGCCCGACATGCGGTTCATGTCCCGCGGCGTTTCGCGGTAGAGAATATCGAAGCCCACGCAGCGGTTCGCTTCGCGCAGGGCCTCCTGCAGATTGGGCGTCTCGGCCGAGAGGGAGAGGGGCAGGAAGTTTTCAGGCTTGATCTTCTTGAGCAGCGCCTCACCGTCCCTGACATTGAGCATGCGCATCATCCGCCGCAGCCCCTTTTCGTCCCAGGGCTGGGCGATCATGTCCATGTTGAAATAGGCCGCGGTCCTGTCGAGCGGGAAAAATGGATGCTCCGTGTAATAGCGCGAACCCAACAGCCCTTCCTCCTCGCCGGTCCACAAACAGAAAATCACGCTGCGCTTGGGCTTTTGCGGATTAGCAGCCAGGGCGCGGGCGATGGCCAGGACGCCGCAGGCGCCCGAAGCGTTGTCCTCGGCGCCGTTGTAGATGTATTCGCCGCGGCGGCCGAGGTGGTCGAGATGGCCGCCGATGACCACCGCTTGTTCCTTCAGCTGCTCATCGCTGCCCTCGACATAGGCGATGACATTGCTGCTCTTGAGCAGCTGGTAACGCACCTGGTTGCTGAGGCGCAGGCTGGCGCCGGGCAGGCGGAAAGAGCGCGGCTTGTACCGGGCCGCGATCTTTTTCTGCAGACCGGCTACGGTCTCGCCGGTGTTTTGCAGGATGGCATCGGCCATTTCCCGGGAGATCCTGACGATGCTCTGGCCTTCCCAGGGGAACGCCTTGCTGCCGGGGAGAAGCAGCTTTTTGCGGGAATCGGGGAGGATGGGCTTTTCGTCGTTGACCTGCAGCCGGGCGAGGATCTCGCCGTGAATGTCGCCGTTTTCGTCGAGCGAATCCTTGGCCAGCAGCACGGCCAGGGCGCCGCGCCTGATGAGGACCGCGGCCTTGGTATAATCGATGCCGCCGTGGCGGCTGGGACGGGCCGGGAAGTATTTTTCCTTGATGCCTTTTTTCTGGAAGGGCGACGCGGCATCATCCTTGCCCGGGGCCCCGGAAAGGATCAGGACGATCTTGTCCTTGACATCGATGCCGGCCAGGTCGTCGTAGGCAACGCTCTTTTCGCTGATGCCGTAACCGGCGAAAACCAGTGGCGCGCTGATTTCCAGGGGTAGGATGGAACTGAAGATGAAGTCGATGCCCGCTGCGAAGGGCCGGGAAACCCGGCTGAATCCGGAGCGGCCGCTTTCAAGGACCGCGCTGGCTTGGATTTCCAGCGCTTCCTTCATGGCGAATTCCTGCAGGTAGCCCCGTTCGGGCTTGGTGGCGGGCTGCTGGGGAGTGAAGGCAGCGAACCGACCGCCGGCGGGCCTGGGCATATCTCCGCCGGGCTTCAGGCCCCAGAGAGCGAAGAGGGATTGCGCGTAGCCGGCGGCGGTGTCGTAGCCGCGGCTGCCGACTTCACGGCCTTCGAGCTCGTCGGAAGAAAGGAAAGTCATGAGTAACATCATGTCCCTGGCGGTGATGCTGTCGAATCCCGGCTGCGGGCGCGATGGGACCGCTGCCGTTTTTTCCACGAGCTGCAGGTTCTTCATCATTTCGGCAGCGGCGTTCTCCTGTTCCTGGGCGCCAAGCCGCGGCAGGATGAGCAGGCCGATCATGACGACATAGATTATTCTTTTCATGGTTTCTCCTTGAGACGGTTTTACGAAAAGATCAGGAAATTTGTTTAATCAGAACTCCACGCCGAACTTGTTCTTCAGAGCCAGGGCGATGACCATGGTGAAAACCAGGTAATAGACCAGCCAGTGGGTGCGCAGGCCCAGGAAGGAGATGCTGCGCGCCGGGTATTGGATGGACAGGTACTGCAGGGGTGTGGACGCGGCCAGCAGTTTTTCCGCCGGATAGATAAAATGCTCCAGGGAGGAAACGGCCATTTTCCTATTGGACAGGGCCGGCATGCTTTCGCCGATGATCAGGCTTTTGCTGACCATGGCCCCGTCGACCTTGATGGCGATGGTGGTGGCGCCGTTCTTGCCGGCCTTCAGCTTCCAGTCCACTTCGCGCAGCGCCGTGATGAACACCGGATTCATGGCGGAGCGGTAATGGGGATTTGGCTGGATCTCCACATTCGCGGCGCCGAGTTCCCCTTTGAATCCGGCCTTGACCGTGATGCTCTCATCGGGGTGGAACGGGCGCATGCCGTAGCGGATATCCATTTGCACGAAAAGCAGGAACATCAACGGCAACACCAGAAATAGGGGGATGAGGTTCAGCACGAAATACTTGCCCGTGTAATACAAGCTCTTGAAAAACGAGCCGACGATCGTCTTCCAAAAATCGCGGTAGAGGCGAATGGCCAGGATGTTGGCCTTGATCTGGTTCTTGGTGTCCTTGACTTTTTGGGGATTGGAAACGGCCCGGTACACGACCAGCACAAAAAGCGAGGTCAGCAGGCTCAAGAAAAGGATGCCCCAGAAGGGAGGGAGTTTGGCAAAAGGCGCCAGCAGCAGGTCGCAGCCCCGGGTCAGGAAGTAATTGATCTTCTGCGCCATCTAGGAAATGTAACCCAGGCCGCTGAGCTTGTTGGCCAGTTCTTCCTTGTTGTCGCCGCTCTTTATTTTCTCGTACTCCTTGTTGATCAGGTCTTCGATCAGTTCTTCCAGGGAAGAGTAGCCGTGAAAGGCGATGATCTCGTCGGCCTTCTGGCCGGCTTCCTTGCTCAGTTTGACTTTGCTCGACATATTTTCCTCCTAAATCAATGCTTTCCCGGTCATTTGTGACGGGGTGGCGATGCCGAAATATTTTAAAATGGTGGGTGCCACATCCTGCATGTTCGGCACCGGGCTCTGGATCTTGAAATTGGCGATGAACGAGGCCGGCACTTTTTTGGGATCCACGCAATGGTCGCCCGACCACCAGTCCATGTTGTCGCTGACCACTTCCCGGCTAAGTGAACCCAGTGCTGATTCATTGCTGATGCGGTAGCCGCGGTCAAAACCCAGGATGATGTCCGGGGCGCGGTCGATAAAATTTTTCGAGAAATTATCTTCCGAGATATAGGCGCAGGAAATAACCTTGTTGCCGTTTTGGGGATCGCTGATGTTTTCCAGCTTGGCCTTGATCTCGTCGAGGAGCCGCCGCCGTTCTTCGGGAGCGACCGCGCCTTCCTTTTCCCGGCCCTTGAGGTTCAGGTACAGGCCGTTCAGGCCCAGGGCGTAGGCCTTGGATGCCGGCCAGTCGGCATATCCCAGGATGGAAACAGCTTCGGATATGTCGCTGGTGGTCATTTTCAAATAACCTTCTTTGACCAGCCAGGTATTGACGTTGACACCCCGGCGGAAAGGGCCGAAGCCGTGGTCCGACATGAGCAGGAGCGGGATGCCCGGGTCGATATTCTTCATGGCCTTGCCCAGCACGCGGTCGAACTTGCGGTACATCTCGTCGGTGATATAGGCGAATTTGCGGCTCTCTTCGGGATGGTAATAAGGATGCTCCTTGTCGTTCAGTGCCCAGAACATGTGCTGCCCCTGGTCCAGGGAGGAGAAGTAAAAGAAAAGCAATCCCTCTTTCTGGCTGCTGAAGCGCTGCAATTCGAAATCGAACATGTGGCAGCTCTCGTCGAAGACCGATAGCGACTGGGTGATGAAATTTTCCATGGCAAAGGTGCCCTGGCCCAAGGCCTTGGTGTCGGCCGGCAGGCCGATGGTGTGGAACAGTCCGACGTGGTCGGTCAGTTCACGGCTGTAGCCGGCCGGGGTGCTGATGGGCACGGCCGGGTCGCGGGGGCTGATGTGGGTGGGGGAGATGTAGAGCCGGAACCTATCACCCATTTCCATGAGGTAGAACTTGACCATACCGGTGATGCTGGCCAGGTTGCTGATCAGGGAAAATTTGATTTCCACCCAGTCGGAATATTCCTTTTCGGCGATGAGGATCTCCTGGCCCTGGATGTCGATGCGCGCGGTCTTGTGGCGGTTGTCGACGTAGACCTTGAAGGGCACAACCACGTTTTCACCTTCCTTGAGCAGGTCGTTTCTCGGCCCCTCGATCTGCCCTTCCATGATGTTGTTTTCGTCGATATAAGCGTAATAGACGTTGTTGGGGGTAATATCTTTCTGCGATTCGTTCTCGTCCGAAGTGTACAGCGAATAGATGCCGTAGGTGCCCAGGATATCCGGTGTGCCCATGCCGGACAGGGTGCGCTGCTTGCTTTCGGAGGGCGGGTAGTTGGTCGGCAGCTTGAGAACGGTAGCCGGGATGCCGCGGTCTTCCATGTAATCCCAGAAGGCACGGCCTTCCCTTTTCAGGACCACTTTTCCGGGTTTGAGCGGGATCTGGTATTGGCCCAGATTGACCAGCATGCGTGAGGGCAAGGTTTCGCTCTGTGAAAAAAAAGGGGTGTAATTGTCGGGGTTGCGGTGCAGGAAGTCGAAAATGCCGTAGACGCCGGGATCGGCGCCGCTGATGAAGCTGCCCCAGGCCACCGGGCTCTGGGGGGGGATGGTCGAATGCATCATGGTGAACACGCCCTGTCCGCCCAGGCGCTGCATGTTGGGCAGCTGCCCCTGTTGCATCAAACGGTTGACGATGCCCGGGTCCATGCCGTCGAATCCCAGGACCAGCATTTTTTTGGTCAAAGGGTTGCCCGCTCCGAAATTCATGAACGGTGCCGCTGCCAGCAGGGTGCCGCCGCTTTTTATAAAATCTCTTCTGATCATCGTTCGCCTCTTTTTGTTACCGAAACTTCCGTAAGGAATCATATACCAAATCGGTTGCCAATTCAACCGCGCAGTTCTATCTTTTTGAAAAAAACGGCCGCTTGCTTTGTTGCCGGCAAATCGTGTAGTATGCCGGATGCGCGATATTTTCACCCCGATCTTCCTCATGGCTCTTGCCGCCCTTTCCCTGGTCCACGGCTTCGGAACCAACCCTTTTGTTTTCAGGCCGCTGGCGCTGACGGCTTTTGCTTTTTTCCTTATTTTTTTCTATTTCAAAAAATTCCGCCCGGCTTATGCCTGCATTGCCCTGGCCCTGGTCCTGCTCATCAGCGGATCTTATTTGCGACAGAAAAACGCCTACGAGAGCGACCGGAGTACGCGCTTTCCTCAGCAGCAGTACCTCACCATAAGCGGCACGTTGCTGGCCTTTCCGGAGATCGGCAACGATGCTTCCGTATTGCTGCTGCGTTCCCGCTCCTTTGCCTGGGGCGGCAAAAAAATCGAGCGGGAGCTGAATGTCCGTGTCACCTGCCGCGGCGACTGCCGGGAGTTCAACCGCGGCGACCTGGTTGAAGTCGCGGCCAGGATCGATCCCCGCCTGCCCAATCGGAATTTTTTCCCCAACCCCTATGAAAAATATCTGCTGTATAAAAACATCCATTTGACGGCTTTCAGCAAATCGGCGCAGTTGCTGCAGCTGACGGCCAGGGCGAATATTTTCTGGCGGGCGATCGGGGCCTGGCGCGAACGCATCCGCCAAAAAATCGAAGCGCGCTACCAGGTCGACGGCGTTCTCAGCCCGCCGGGAGTGTTCCTGGAAGCGACCATTCTCGGCGACCGCCTGCGCCTGGAAAATGACGAGCAGGAAATGCTGATCGGCAGCGGCGTCTTTCACCTGTTGGCCATTTCCGGAGCCAACATCGGCATGCTGGCCTTGATATCCCTGCTGGTCTGCCGCTGGCTGCGTTTCTCCCTGAAAGTGAAATACGCGCTCACGGCGCTCCTGCTGCTGCTGTTCCTCACCGTCTCGGGATTCGATATTTCCGCCCAGCGGGCGGTATGGATGGCCTTGCTGCTCTTTGCCGCCAGGGTGTGGTTCATGGACGTGCAGCTGTCCAACATCATCTCGTTCTGCGGGCTGCTGCTGCTGGCTTTCAATCCGGCCCAGTTCCTGGACCCGGGTTTCATCCTCACCTTTTCCCTGACCGCGGCCCTGCTGATCGGCCGGCGCATCCTGCTGCCGCTGCTGCGTTTTTTGCCCCGCTATGCCGCCGAGCTGCTGACGGCCAATTTTGCCACGGCGCTGCTGGCCCTGCCGCTTTCGCTGTTTTTCTTTCATCGTTACGCCTTTTCCGGTTTTCTCAGCGGCATCCTGCTGGTCCCCCTGGCCGGCGCCATCACGGTTTGCGGGGCGCTGCTTTTGCTGCTGGTTATTTTGCCGTTCAACGCCGCAGCTTTGGCCCTGCTGCCGGCAGGAGTTTTTCTGGACCTGTTTTTTACAGTAAGCCGCTGGGTTTATGAACATTTCAGTTTGAGCATTTTTCGGCCGCCGCCGCCGCTGTGGCTTCTGGCCGTGATCGCCCTGTTGTTTTTCTCCATTTCCCTGGAGCGGCTGAAAATTTATTGGCGGATCGCTCTGGCCATGATGCTGGCGGGCATTTTGCTTTTAATTTCGCTGCCCCCGCACCCCTACCAGCCCGGCCGGCTGGAAACGTATTTTCTCGATGTCGGCCACGGCGACGCCGGCATCGTGGTTTTCCCCGGTGGCGACGCCCTGCTCATCGACGGCGGCGGCGCCAGCCTGTCGGATTTCCAGGTCGGCCGCCGCCTGCTTCTGCCGTTCATTATGCAGAAAAAGATCCGCATCCGCTGGACGGCAATCAGCCACTACCATCCCGATCACGTCAAGGCCTTGATCGAGATCATCGCCATTCTCGCTCCCGAGGAATTATGGCTGTCCTCGGCTGCTGTGGATGACGAATATTACCGACAATTGCTCGCAGTCATTCCAGCGAAAACGATTATAAAAAAAGTCCAGCGCGGCTTCATCAAGGAGATCGACGGCTGTTCGGTTGCTTGTTTGTCTCCGCCCCGGTTCATCCATTCCGCTCAAAGTGACAATAATCATTCCATGGTCTTGCGCGTCTCCGACGGGCGGTACAGTTTCCTATTCTGCGGCGATATCGAAGAACCCGTCGAAGCCGAGCTCGTCGCCGCCCTGGGCCCCTCCCTGGCCGCTACGGTCCTGAAGGAGCCCCACCACGGCTCGCGGACTTCCTCCACACCGCGGTTTTTGGACTTGGTGCGCCCGCAGCTGGCGGTCATCTCCTGCCCGTCTTACAGCCACTTCGGCTTTCCCCATGCCGAGGTCATCGAGCGCCTGAAACAACGCGGCATCCGCTGGCTGACCACGGCCCGCCGCGGCGGCATCATGATCGCGTCTAAGCCCGAAGGTTTTGAGATCGAGGTTTCGAAGTAGGGGCGGGGTTATCCCGTCCAAAGGTTTTTCCGCCCATTTGCATAGAAAAGCTGCAACGGACCTGACCGCTAGCCCGCATTTCTCACAGATATTGTCGCGAAAATGCGCAGATGGGTGTGGATACAAGGAAGGCGACCGAGGAGACCGGAGACGTACTGTTGGTACGATGGAGGTATCCGACCGAGCCTGACGCCGTAGACATGCCCATATCCGCAATTGCAGCAAATATTTGTGAGAAATGCGGGCTAGCCTTGGCAAAAAAAAGGATCAATAATAAGCGTCCCTGTTTCCAGACATCCTGGAAATAGAACTTTCAAAATAGCAAAAATCAGACGTCAGATGACCGACGACAGAAAGAAATCAAGGGAAATTCAGAAATCAGGCCAGCACGATTTCCACAAAATCGTGATAGTAGTGGTGGTGGATGGTCATGTTGAGGATCGGAATGTCGGCATTAAGTGAAACGAAAAGATCGTGGTATTCCTCTCTGGACATCCAATGGGTGATTTCATTGAATCCGTCAGAATCCACACATGTCATTAATTTCCCGAGCAAATGCGAAAAGGTGTTTTTTTTGGCGGCCAGGGCAACGAACGTGGGTTCAATGATGACGATTTTTTTGGCGAATTTACCGGCGATCCTAAATAGGCAATGTATTTCGGGCATTTGCAGGTGATGCAAAATGTCGCAGAGCAGGATGATGTCTGCCGGGCTGTAGTTTTCCTCCTTAAGGATATCTCCCACACGGATGTTGCGGCTTTTTTTACGCCCAAAGCTGACAAATTTTTCGTTCAGGTCAATGCCCGCATAGGCGCAATCCTCGTGGAGGTATTTCTTCATGCGGCCGAAGCCGCAGGCCGGTTCAAAAACACTCAGGCCAGGGCCCACGATTTCTTTCAGGATCTTCAGCCTGTTTAAATAAAGAAAATGGATGCCGAGATCGTACAGCAGGGGGTGACGGTAGAAAATAGATTGCCGACGCGGTGTATGTACCATGGACATGCTTTACTATCCCGTATTTTGAATTCGGGAAAAAAGGTGTCTGCAAGTGAGCCACAAAAAAGGTTTTTGAAACCTGCCCGCTGAACCCGATTGTCCCCGCAGGAAGAAACGCCACACCATGAGCGGATTTAAAGTAGACATGGTCAAAGCCGCTATTGTGGGAGGTTGTTTGTATTTGCTTTTAAGTATCTGCAAAAAGAAGAGTACCAGTTTTAAGAATGTTTTTCAAGTGGGGTGAAAGGAAAAATCGGTCCGGATCATGGCACGACAAATGGGGGCACGGAATGCCGTGCCCCTACGGATCCATTTTTCCTTCGTTTGGGTCATTGGAATTTGGTGCTTGGCTTCTTGACTTTGTTAGCAAGAACTAAGATATTGTAAATCATGCAACGGCGGCTTAAACGAAGAAGTCAATAACCGTGCAGGATGAATTTGATGATGAGGACAGCATGATAAAAACCATATCTGATGACCTGGTGATCGTCCTGGCCGGGGAGGCCGGACAGGGCATACAGTCGATCGAAAGCATCCTGGCTCAATTGTTGAAAATGAGCGGCTACAATTTTTTTTCGGCATCCGAGTTCATGTCACGGGTAAGGGGAGGCGCCAATTCGACCGAAATCCGGGTCACTTCCAGAAGGGCGGCCGGGTTTCTTGAGCGCATCGACATATTGATCCCGCTGCACAAAGAAGCGATTGCCCATCTGAAAAAAAGGATCACGGCGGACACGATCGTGATCGGAGAAAAGGATAAGATCGCTCACCAAGGCATGATCGACATCCAGTTCACCGGGATGGCGACGGAAATAGGCGGCGCCGTTTATGCCAACACGATCGCCGCCGGCTGCATTTGCGGACTCCTGAAAGTCGATGAACAGGAATGTGCCGACTTCATACTTGAATATTTCTCCGGGAAAAGCGAAGAAATCAGGAGCAAAAATCTTGCGGCAATAAAGAAAGGCTACGCGGCCGGAAAAGGGCTGGCCGGGATCACCATTGCCATTGAAAAAGATGCTGCCGTGAAAACGGAGCTGCTGCTCTCGGGTTCCGAGGCGATTGCCCTGGGAGCCCTGGCCGGAGGCTGCGATTACGTTTGCGCTTATCCCATGTCGCCTGCGACGGGCGTCCTTGAAAAAATGGCCTCCTATTCCAAAAAATTCCCTATTATCGTCGAGCAGGTCGAGGACGAGATCGGCGTGGTCAACATGGCCCTTGGCGCCTGGTACGCCGGCGCCCGGGCCCTGGTCACGACTTCCGGCGGCGGTTTCGCTCTCATGGGCGAAGGCATAAGCCTTGGCGGCATGATCGAGTCGCCATTGGTGCTCCACCTGGCGCAGCGCCCGGGGCCGGCGACGGGACTTCCCACCCGGACCGAACAGGGCGACCTGGAACTGGTCTTGCATGCCGGTCACGGCGATTTCCCGCGCATTATCCTGGCGCCGGGAACCCTGGCGGAAGGGTTCTCCTTGACCCAGAAGGCCTTCAACCTGTCCGCCAAATATCAGGTCCCGGTTTTCATTCTCACGGATCAGTTTTTTGTCGACAGCAGGTACAATACCCCGGTCATCAATGCCAGGGATCTCAAAGTTGAAAAATATATCGTTAAAACCGGGAAAGATTACCAGCGCTTTGCCCTGACCCAAAACGGCATATCGCCCCGCGGCATACCGGGGTACGGTTCCGGTAATGTCGGCGCGGACAGCGACGAACACGACGAAGACGGGCATATCACCGAGGATCTCGATCTTCGGGTCAAAATGGTCGACAAGCGTCTTGAAAAATTCGCGGCGATCAGCGCGGATATCATTCCGCCCCGATTGGTCGGCAGTGACAATTTCAAGACATTGGTCGTTTGCTGGGGGTCTACCTTCAATACCGTCTGCGAAGCGGTTGCCGTTCTGGGAAAAAAAGATATCGCTGTTTTGCATTTCTCGTGGCTCTTTCCATTGCCGGAAAAGGCCGGCGCATATTTAAGGAAAGCAGCCAACGTGATCGTCGTGGAAAACAATTCATCGGCGCAATTCGCGCGGCTGCTCAAACTGGCGACCGGGGTCGCCATTGAACAGCAGGTATTGAAATACAACGGGCTGCCCTTCGCGGTGGAAGAAGTCAAAAAAGAAATTCAAAGGTTTATTTGAGCCGGAGGACGTCATGGAAAACATTTTTGATTTTGCAGACAAGATCGATATTGCCTGGTGTCCCGGTTGCGGCAACTATGCCATTCGCCAGGCATTGTTGGCCGCGCTCACGGAACTCGATCTTGCCAAAGAAAATGTGGTGCTGGTTTCGGGGATCGGACAGGCCGCGAAAATGCCGCAATACATAAACACGAGTTTTTTCAATGGACTGCACGGCCGCGCACTGCCTCCGGCGACCGCGATCAAGGCCTGCAATCCGGAACTGACGGTGATCGCCGTGGGCGGCGACGGCGACATGTACGGCGAAGGCGGAAACCATTTTCTGCACGCCAGCAGGCGCAATCCCGATATTACCCTGTTCGTGCACGACAACATGGTCTATGGGCTTACCAAAGGCCAGGCCGCGCCCACTTCAAGGCCGGGCATGAAAACCCCGGTCCAGGTTTTTGGCGTATTTGAAAAACCGCTGAATCCCATGGCCCTGGCGATCTCCCTGGATGTGACTTTTGTGGCCAGGGTTTTTTGCGGCGATGTTGAACAAACCAAGGAAGTGATGAAGAAAGCGATCCTTCACAAGGGGTTCGCCCTGGTGGATATATTCCAGCCCTGCGTTTCATTCAATAAGGTCAATACCTTTAAATGGTTCAAGGACAACACCGCCTATTTGCCCGATGATCATGATCCGTCCGACCGGGCCGGCGCCTTCAAAAAATCCCTTGAGGAAGAGCCGTTTCCCCTTGGCATCATATACAAAAGCGAGCAGCGCGCCACATTCGAGGAAAACCTTGAAGTCTACAAGAATGACAGTTCCCCCCTTTACAAAAGGGAAGTCGACATGAAAAAGGTCGCAGCTGAGATCATGGCCAAGAGATAAGGGGGAAGCACGGTCCTGCATCCGGAATTGTCTTTGTTTGGTTCATTGGAGCTTGGAATTTGTTTGGGATTTGGTGCTTGTGATTTGGAATTTTATTCTGCGGGCGGGATTTGACCTCACCCCCACACCCCCTCTCCTGATAGGCGAGGGGGCAAGGTTAAAAATATGGCATCCCTGCTGTTTCTCTTCGTTTGGGTCATTGGAATTTGGAACTTGGAATTTATTTGTAATTTGGTGCTTGTGATTTGGAATTTTATTCTGCGGGCGGGATTTGACCTCACCCCCACACCCCCTCTCCTGATAGGCGAGGGGGCAAGGTTAAAAATATGGCATCCCTGCTGTTTCTCTTCGTTTGG
>Ga0268280_1000086_pt1 | contig 91834 bp, 80 predicted proteins | sample saktaG_9_FD_190139 | JGI IMG/M metagenome (GOLD analysis project Ga0268280, IMG submission 190139) | Saline water microbial communities from Sakinaw Lake, British Columbia, Canada - sak_2011_5_24_40m | ecosystem: Environmental > Aquatic > Non-marine Saline and Alkaline > Saline ...
TTTGCCTCCTCTATTTTATCAGGAGGGTGAATTATTCCGCTATTGATATCTTTACCTTTTACTTCTTTCAGGTTATAACCAAAAAGTTCACTAAAGCGGGAATTTATTTCTAAGACTGTGTCCTTGTTATCTAAATAGACCAAAGCTTCGGGGTTATTGTGAAATATGCTCGCGAATTCTTGTTGGCTTTTACGCAAGGCTTCTTCTGCTTTTTTACGCTCAGTAATATCTTGTACTGTTATGCGAAAATTAGATAGAATTCCCCATTTCTTTATTAACTTGGCGGTTATTTCTATCCATATCCATTTTCCATTCTTACAGTTAAAACTAATCTCTCTACGACGACGAACTGACCCTCCTTTTAATCTTGTCTTTAATCGTTCTCTTAAAATTTTTAGCATTTCATCAGGGAATACACCAAGTTTGAAAACATTCTTACCAACTATTTCCTCTCGTGAATAACCTGAGATCTTTTCTAATCTATTGTTAATATAGATGATTTTACCTGTGACGCCTATATTAGCTATACCAATTGGGGTCTCTTCAACTAAATCTTTATACTTTTTTTCAGATTCTTTTAGTTCTTTCTTTGTTCGTTTTTCCTCAATTATTATTTCTTCCAAATCAGCATTTTTTTCCTGTATTCTTGCTAATTCTTTGATAAGTTGGTCTTTAGTTTTATTTTCGTCTTTCATTTTACTTTTCTCCCACAATAAGCAAATAATTTTTAATCATCAACCTCACAAGTCTTCAAAACAAATAAGTTTACAGGCAATCTAATGACAGGTTTAATAAATCAAACTCCTACTTTATTAAAGAATTGTTCCTGGTTTCATTTTAGATCATTCTGAATACAGCACTGCACGGTGTGTTGCTACACTTAAAATTTAAAACTCTTTTCTTTGAAGAGCTTAAGACAGGCATCTACCACTTTAGGGTCAAAAAGAATATTTTTATTTTCGGCAATTTCAGCCAAAGCTTCATCAATACTAAGAGCAGGCCGGTAAGATTTATAAGAAGACATTGCTTCAACCACATTTGCCATCCCTAATATTTTTGCCTCTATACAAACTTCGTCACCTTTTAACCCTCTGGGGTAACCTGAACCATCGATCTTTTCCTGATGCTGAAGAACAATTTCAGCAACAGGCCAGGGAAAATCTACTTTTTTTAAGATATCATAACCCACTTTGGGATAATTTTTAATCAAATTAAACTCTACATCAATTAATTTGCCGGGCTTACTTATAATTTCAGTGGGTAAGTTAACCTTTCCAATATCATGAACCAAGGAAGCAATTCTTACTCCTTCAATCTTCTCTTGAGAAATTTTCATCTCCTGTGCTATGGCGGTGGCAAGTTTGGAGACTCTTTGTTGGTGTCCTGTGGAGTAAGGATCTCTTATTTCGACTACTTGAGTAATAACATTGGCAGTACCTTCCATAATTTTTTGTAACTTTTTATAGCTTTGTTTGAGCTTTTCCTCCAGCTGATTATAATCAACTTTTACTTTTTCTAATTCAGTAATCTTTTTCTGCATTTCTTGCAATTCTTTAATAAGTTGGTCTTTTGCCTTTTCCTCGTCTCTCATCTTTAATTTTACACCTCCGTAAAAAATTGATATTTATTAATTTTTGTTCAGATATTCAAAAACATGATTTTTACAATATAAATAACGCTCAAATATTTATCCTTTATCTTACTATTATTCTACATAGTTTTAAAAAATCCCCTTTTTTAGTTCAAATATTTCAATAATCTATCTTTTAGCCATCTCACCCGCTTTTTTCTAATTCTATTTGGATATAGGAAGAATCAAATTACAAGTAAAAACTAAAAGAGCCAAAGGGAGCGAGGGGGGTTGTTAAAATAACTTATAAATTTTCGTAAATGTATTCTATTATTCTGTTTTCAAAAATTTTAGGATCATTCTCTTCTTCTATAAAGATAAAATTATTTTCCATAAGGCAAAAGACTACCCATCTCTTATTTTTGGTCTGTAAAATGCCTGCCAGTGCTGAAGCCGAAGATAAAGTGCCGGTCTTACCCCATGCCTGAAAAGGCAGGCGTTCTTTTAAAGTCCCCCCCTCTTTGGTGGTAGCAAAATAATCCAGTATCTTAAAATCATGCTTCTGGTAAAGGTAAGCAATTGCTTTTACCAGATGAGCGGGGGTCGTGAGATTATATTCAGACAGCCCGCAGCCGTCCACAAGGATGTAATCTTTCCCCCATTTTAAACCCAGGGCTGTATCAACAATTTTTTCTAAAGAGGCAATAGCCCGGGCAATAGTGATGGAGCCCCCTTCAGGGCTATCCTCCGAAGCCAGGGTACGAAAAATATTTTCAGCACTCTGATTATCACTCTTTTTCATCATGTAAGCCAGTATTTTATCCATGGTATCAGAATAATAAATATACTTTACCTGTAGATCCTCTGGGGTTTTTCCAATCCGGATATCCCCTTCTATCTTAACTCCTTTTTTAAACAGTTCCTGAGAAAAAATATTTCCCCAAAGAAGAGGCATAGTATTAAGATAAGAAATTTGTTTTTCCTTGACTTTAGATCCCATTACAGTTAATGCTCCGATTAGGGGATTTTTATCATCCCACATCCATCCCCTTCCTAAAAACTCTTCGGGCAAGAACTTTGAATTGTCCAATATAATATCTCCCGAGATATGCCTGATACTATACTTTTGCACCAGATCATCTGCTATCTTTCTGATTACTTCCGGGGATTGAGTGGGGTCTCCGCTGCCTGCTACATACAGATTTCCGTTTATCTCTCCCGGAGTAGTGCTGGAAAAATAGAAGGAAGTGGGATAAGCGTATTCTTCGCCGAGTATTTCCAGAGCGGCCAGCAGGGTAAATATTTTAGTAAGAGATGCCGGAGTAAAAAGTTTATCTTCATTATGAGAAAATAGCACTTCCTGAGTGTTTAGGTCTTTTATCAGAACCCCCGAAAATCCCGGGAATTGATTTATCTCTTCCTGTATGCCTGTGCCAGCACCGGCTGCACCGATTAAAAGAGAAACACCTATTAGAAAGGATGATAAAAAAATAATTATCTTATATCTTAATTTCAAACTCTGTTCCTTTCCGATTTTTTTAATCAATGGCTTTTCTTGTATCTATTTTGTATTAATTTTTTATAAAAAATTTTCTTCTTATTTTTCCGTCCAAAATTCATCAAGAGACAGATTGCCCTTGGCGTCAAAGAATGGGCAGACGGTAATACATTTGGAACAATCGCTGGTGTTTTCTGCCCAAAACTCAAAACATTTTTCCGGGTTAATATAATATTTTTTTACACCCGGATTATTGGAAATGGTTTCACCCTTAAAATCAGGTTCTGTCTTAAAAGAAATTGCTTTGGTCTCGCAAATTTCAGCACATTGATAACATCTTTTACAGAAATTAGAAAGTTTAGAGATAAAATTAAAATTTGGTTCATCTGAAATTAAAGGTAAATCAGTAAAAACTTTACATATCCTGATTCCCGAGCCATATTCCGGAGTAACCAGCAATCCGTTTCGCCCTAATGCACCCAGACCGGCATCAACAGCCAGAGGGATACTCAGGGCGGTATCATTTCCGCATTGAATAGCCCGGTAGCCTAAATTTCTGATAAACTCTCCCAAACAGGAAATAATAAAAGCCATCTTGGAATATCCCAATCCGGTGGCAGCGCAGGCGGGTAAAGCAGGGGTAGTAGATAACCCCGGAGAGTCCATCTCTATAGCTACAACTACTGCCCGGTTAATGCCTTGGGGTAAATTTACAGGATAAGAGCCTACAAATTGCCCATTTGACCTTTTACCTGCATTTTTATAGATCCATTTCTCATTAATTTTAGTTATCCCCACCAGAGAAGCGCCGTAAAACCCGGCTACTTTTTTTACTTTGGCAGTAAATTCTGCCAGGTCTTTAATCTGGTATTTTTGCTCCCTTAATTTATAACCATACCAATCTTCCTCAAAAGAAGTATCGCCTTCCCAGGAAAAGGCAAAGGGAAATCGATTATATGCTGCCCATGATGCTTTCGAAAAGGCGTAATCGAAATGGGTGTAGCCTTCATTATTTGCTTTTATATTTTTTAGCATACCTTCCGCAAAATTATTTTGATAAGTTTTCAGGTCTTTATCCCACAGATAACGGCAAAACATATCATTTTTCTGGTCAAACCTCTGATAGATGTTTTCATCAATTTCATAATAATTTTTTTCCATACCCTACTCCCTTATTTAATTAAAAACAATCCTCGGCATCATTTTTAACCATCAACAAATCTTTTTTATCTACCCAATTGCGCACGGATTTATTTTAATTTTCATTTTTCTTTTTTTATACCCACTCGGGAACATATTCTTTTAAATGTTTGGTTTGATTAAGCTGAACCAGACAATATCCTTTACCTTCTTTATGAGACAAAAGACTATAAGAGGCAGTATCAAAATGAATTTTCCAAAAATAGGGTGAGGCAATATTCAGGCAGGCAGCGAAAAGAGGTTTAAGTACTGCCCGGTGGGTAACTACTACTAAAGTTTCTCCGTCATGCTTGGAAACTAAGCTATCCAGACAGGCCTTGGCCCTTTTTTGTACATCATAGAGAGTTTCCATATCTTCCACTCTAAGTTTCTCCGGATTATTCACCCAAAGCTCCCATTCCTTGGGATACAGTTCGGAAATCTCATTTTTTAAACGTCCTTCCCAGCTCCCCAATTCGATATTATTAAATTGTTCTTCTGCCTTAACTTCTATCCCGCATGGTCGGGCAATCGCTTCAGCGGTCTGCCTGGCCCGGGATAGGGGACTGGTATAAATATGCTTAAGAGGAAAACTTTTCAGTTCCCGGGCTAAATCCTGTGCTTGAACAAGACCTCTCTCATTTAAAGGAAAATCTGCCCTTCCTCTAAACATCCCCTTAATATTCCCTTCACATTCTCCGTGCCTTACCAAAATAATTAATGTTTCTTTAAAATCCTTATGCATTCTTACCTCCTGCCCTAATAAAATACAAAGAAAAGAATTTTGAAACTTTGTCAGGGGACGGTCCTTTGACAAAGTTTTTACATTTTCCCTTTCCATTCTTTAAAAAATTGTTTTAAGTAAAGATTTAGAAAACGGTGTCTCCTTTTAGCCATTTTACGCCCTAATTTGGTATACATCATATCTTTAAGTTTCAACAGCTTTTCATAGAAATGGTTGATGGAGGGAGCTTCGGTAATTTTATATTCTTCTTTAGTTATGGATTTGCTCGGTTTAATTGAGGGATCGTAAATTGGACGATTAAAAAATCCTCCGTAGGTAAAATCCCGGGCTATCCCTATTGCTCCCATGGCATCTAAACGGTCGGCATCAGTCACCGCCATTAATTCTTTGGAGATTGTTGGAGCAGCGGAATTCTTTTTGCCTTTCCTTTTTCCTTTATCGGGCAAAGTATGCATAAAAGAGACCCGAGAAGTAATTTCTACAATTTTATCGATAAGCGAAGGGAAAATCTCCAAAGAAGAGAGCCACTCTCTTACCTTCACTGCTCCGGCTTCTTCATCTCCCTGAAAGAACTTATAATCACCGATATCATGTAATAGCGCCGCCAATTCAACTATAAATATATCAGCATCTTCATGCAGGGCAATCCGTTTAGCTAAATTCCTTACCCGATGAACATGCCACCAATCATGTCCGGTACTATCCTTACCCAAGGTTTCTTTTACAAAAGTTTCAGTTTTTTTAATTATCTCTTGTCTATCCATATTCCCTACCAGGGGACGGTTCTCTGGCAGGTTTTAACCTATCAAAAAACCATTTATTTTCCCATCCTATTTTATTTAACTATAATCAAATCATAATTCTGTGTGCCCAGACCTATCTTTTCCGCATAGTTCAGACCGATCTTCCAATCAGTATCAATATGAACATGGGTGAATTTATCTTCTCCGGAATGAAAATGCTTCTCTTCCAGGATACTGCCTTTGACCATAGGAGCTTTATTTACTAAATCGACACAGGCTCTGTCCAAAGCCACAGGGTCAAAAGAAGCGGCCATTCCGATATCCGGAACTATGGCCATATCATTATAGCCCCAGCAATCACAATAAGGGGAGACATTCATAATAAAGCTAACGTGAAAATGGGGCTTGTCTTTTAATACTGCATAGGTATATTCTACAATCTTTTCCTGGACCATAGCTCCTGATTCATCAGAACCTACTACAGCTGCACTGTACTGGCATACTGCTACACACTGACCGCAGCCGATACATTTGGGATAATCAATTTCCGCTTTTTTATTTCTATTGAATTGAATGGCCTGCTGGGAACAGTTTTTAATACACTGGCCGCAGCCGACACATTCCTTAAGATTGATCTTGGGTTTAGAATTGGAATGCATCTCCATCTTGCCAGCCCGGGAACCACTGCCCATCCCTAAGTTTTTTAAGGCACCGCCGAAACCGGTCATTTCATGACCTTTAAAATGAGTCAGAGAAATAATAATATCGGCATCGGCAATGGCTGCAGCTATCCTAGGTGCTTTACAATGTTTTTGGTTAATGGGAATCTCCCGATATTCAGTTCCCTTCAAGCCATCGGCGATAATAACATCACATCCTACGGCAATCCGATTAAATCCATTTTCCATAGCCGTATTTAAATGGTCTACGGCATTGGCTCTCTTCCCATAATAAAGAGTATTGGCATCAGTTAGAAATGGCCTTCCCCCCAATTCTTTTATTAATTTTACTATACAGGCTGCATAATTAGGCCGAATATAGGAAAGATTTCCCGGTTCCCCAAAATGAATTTTTAGGGCAGTAAACTTATCCTTAAAATCAATCTCTTTAATCCCGGCTTCCAAAACTAATTTCTTTAATTTATCCAGCAAGTTCTTCCCCGGTTTCGCCCTTAAATCTGTAAAATACACTTTTGCACTGTTCATCATGTCTACCTCCCGCTCCTTCAAATAATTTAAAATAAGTTTCTTATCATTTTAATCAATTAAAACTACCAAAGCAAATTATTTAACTTATAGATTATATTCCACAAAATATTAAAAAATCCTCTTTTATTAAAAATAAAATATTAATATTTTAAAAAATGTTGTAAAGGGAATAAAAAATATTTTTGTAAAAATAGAAAGAATATATTAAAATTTAGACAATTATAGTAAAAAGGAACTTTGATGAATAAATATAAAGAAGATGCTAAAGGCTTTATTATAAATATAAAACATGGTTCCTCAAAAGAGGGTCCGGGATGGAGAAGCATTGTCTATTTTAAAGGCTGTAACTTCTGCTGTCCCTGGTGTGGCAGCCCGGAAAGCATGCCCTTCGGAAAGACTGAATTAACTTACGAAGACGGTTCTAAAGAAATTATTGGCAAGGAAGTTACCGTAGAAGAAGTTATTCAAGAAATCTTACCTTACCAAAGATTTTCCAAAGGCAATCTTCCCTATGGAGTAACTCTTTCCGGAGGAGAACCTACCACCCAATGGAATTTCTATTTTGAACTTCTTAAAGGTCTGAAATATTTTAATTTTCCTACTGCAGTGGAAACCAACGGTTCGTCTCCTCAATTTATTAAATCCCTCCCCTATCTGGATTTAGTTTTCTGTGATATAAAACATATGAACTCAAGAGCACATGAAAAATTGATGGGAAAAGATAATAAACAAGTATGGCATAACATCAAAAAAACTTATGAGGCTGGGAAAGATTTATGGATAGAAATTCCGGTTGTCCCGGGATATAATGATTCAGAGGAGAATTTTCAAGATATTGCCGATTTTCTTTCTCCCATGAAAAGCGGGCTTAAAGTAGAGCTGTTAAAATACGGAAGACACGGTATTTATAAATGGAGAGTCTTGGGGAAAGACTATCCCTTGCTATATCTTATGCCTCCTTCTAACCGAAAGATGATAGCTTTGGCCAAGATAATAAAAAACAAAGATATCAAAGTAGATATTTCTTAAAAAGAAACAGACCCCGGATCTAAACGAGGGATAATATCCTTTTTCAAAATATCGGGAGATAATTTCCGGGCATCACCGTATTGACCATGAATTCGTACTATAACCGGGTAAGGATACTTCTCGGGATGTTCAGCTACATCTAATAATTGTTCAGAAGAAAACACATTAAAATAAACATAACCCAATCCTTGCCCTTTGCCTTCGGCGGAATAATTAAAAATAGCGCTGATAATATCCTTAAGGTATTGGGCTTTCTGTTTTAAATTCATTCCTCTAATATTATCCGGGTTAACACTCATCGCAACTGCTGAACCGCCGGTCATAATTTCATAATCTAATTTTGATTGGGAAAGGATTCTGGCTAAAAGACCGCTTGCAGCCATTCCCGTAGAGGGGTCAAGGCCAAAGCTTAAATCTTCACGAGCTCCTCTTCCATCAGGAGTAGCACCCGTCCAGTATCCGTAGAGCAGATTAGTGCTGGGGCTGCTCCAATCTGCAGCAAAATTCTTACCGAAAGGATTTTTTTGTCGATTAATTTTTTCATTAATTATCTTCGCTAATTCTACTGCTTCTTTATCAGCATAGGAAATATTATTCCCAAATTTGGGAACCTTTTGGGCAGTATTTCGTAATTCTTCAAATCCTTCATAATTTCTCTTCAAGGCAGCAATCAAATCATTCAAGGAAAATTTTATTTTAGAATTGGTATAAAAGAAATATTTAATTGCGGTCAAGGAATCAGCACTAACCCCTAAACCATGAATCAAGCAGCCGGAAGCATTATATTTTGTCCCCGGACCACTGTTACAATCCCTCATGTCGATTCCGGTCTCTCCTCCTCCCATAAAAAAAGAAGCAAAAGGAACCGGCAACAGAGAAAGGGCTTCGGTACATTTATTGGCTGCCTGTACCATCATCTCAATAAAATAATCCAGATAACGGTAATAAATTTTTTTAGTTTCCGCAAAAGAGCTAAAAGGATTTTCTTCCAGGCCCAATTCCTGATAAGAAGGACCCAACTTTTCCCCGGTAATTGATGAATACCCATTGTTTAAAGAAATTTCTAAAACTTTAGCCAGATTCAACCAGCTATTGGTAGTATTTCCATTTTCCTTGCCTTTAATTAATGGTTCCTGACAGCCAGCGATAGCGTAATTTTGTAAATCTTCTTCAGCTATACCTTTCTTCTTTAAAGCAGAAAACACCACTACATCATTAAGGAAAGAAGGAGAACTATGTCCAAAATTAAACATAAATTTTGATATCGCCTGATAAAATTCAAATGGTGTATGGGGGTGTATTTTTACTGAAAAATTCGGCTGCGGCCGATTGGATTGGTGATATGCTTCTAATATAATATAGGTTGTATCATTAGATAAATCATTACCTTTAACATCTGAACCGCCTACCATAATATTCTGAGAAATAGCCCAGTCTCTATCTCCCACTTCAAAAAAGACCAAAAAATGGCGTATCAATTGTACAACTAATTTTTTAGAAATCCTGGTTTTCTTGTAATAGGGCTGGATTATCCTATCCAGATTCCCCACGGAAAAAGCGTAGGGATTAGGAAGCTGTTCCAGATTCATCACCTGCCAGAGCAGAATATAAGATTGTAAGGCCTCATATAAATTATCTGCACCTTGACGAGGGACTTTATGACAGGTCTTCTCTATTAACTGCATTTCTTTCTTTCTTGCCGGGTCCTTTTCCTGTTCATATTTCTGCCCGGCCAATTTACCATAACGGTCAGCTAAAGTTATAGCCGCCTGTAAAGTCTTTATCATACTATTAAAATAATCGCTCTTATCCGGAAATTTCTTTTTTTGTTGTTTTAATTCTGCAATTTTGTATTCTAATCCTTCTTCTAAAGCCCCCTCAAAACCAGGTATAGTATGACCGGTAACCCTTTCCACAAAATACACTGCTTCTTTAGTCTGGTTTCCGGTTTTTTTATATATATTTCTTATCTTCGCTACCGAAGGATGTTTACTCCAGAATTTTCGATTACCTTCAATCATTTGCTCGGTTACTTCAATATCAGCAATTTTGCTTCCCGGTTTTACATCATTATAAAAGGCCATTTCATCATTGTATCCCTCAAAACTCTCAATCCGAAAAGCAGGGTTAATTAAAGCATAACTTGCTGAAAAAGCATCTTCTTCCGTTCCGGCAAAAATCTGTCCCGATTCGATAAAAATCGGCAGCTGCTCACAGACTGATTCAAGTAAAATAGCTTGAGTCATAGCCGGAGAATACTTATCTCCAATTTCTAATAACTTCCTTCGCTGAATATCTTTGGCTAATACCCAGCCGATAAGGTTCTGTTTTTCCGCATTCCTCTCTATGATTAAATTTAAATATTTTTTTAATCTTTCAACATCTAAAATCTCTTCTAACGCCATTTTACACTGCCTTTCCTTCTAATATCTTAAAATTTCCTTTTAAATCCTGGTATAAAGACTGATATATTTTAAACTGCTGATTATAAATATCGACATTTTCTGGAATTGGTTTTATTTTTTCTTCTTTTAATTTTACTACTTTTTTACATCCATCTTCCACATCTTTATATAATCCTACTCCTACCCCGGCCAATATAGCTGCCCCCATTGCCGCTTGTTCGATAGATTGAGTCATGGATATCTCTTTATTAAAAATATCGGCTTGCATCTGTCTCCAGACTCCACTTTTTGCCCCTCCTCCGGAAGCGATTATCTGTTCAATCTTAATCCCTAATTCTTCAAAGACCTCCAGACAATCCCTTAAGGCAAAAACCACTCCTTCCATAACTGCTCTAATCAGATGAGCCCGGTGATGTTTTAGACTGAGCCCGAAAAATACTCCTCTTGCCTGGGGGTTCATATAAGGAGACCTCTCTCCCAAAAGATAGGGAAGAAAAATTATACCTTCACTCCCTGCTCTAATTTTTTCCGCTTCCTCATCAAACATAGGATAAGAATCAGGAGTATGTAATATATTCTCCCTCAGCCATTTTAAAGATAATCCTGCGGAAAGAATCGCTCCTTGCAAGTGATAGTTATAAGGTATAGCATGACAAAAAGTATGGATTCTTAACTTGGGATCATAGGTGAATTTATCTATGGTGATAAATAATTGCCCGCCTGTCCCCACAGTAGAAGAAAGAATCCCCGGTCTAATCACTCCATTGCCAACTGCCTGCATTGATTGATCTCCCCCACCATAAACTACCGGAATTCCTTCTAATAATCCGGTATTTCTTGCCACCTCTGCAAGCAGATAACCAGCCACTTCTTGAGATTCATGAACTTCTTCCGGAAGAATTTTTAGCGGAAGGTTGAGAATATCCAATAATTCTTCTGACCAGCATCGTCTTTTTATATCCAGCAACAGAGTGCTGGAGGCATCGGTAACTTCTGCTCCCAAATTTCCGGTTAATTTATAACGGATATAATCTTTGGCTAAAATTACTTTATAAATTTGATTGAATTCTTCCGGTTGATTCTCTTTCATCCACAAAAGAGTGCTGCACATAAAACCGGTGGCTATGGGGTTCCCGGTCAGCTCTGCCAATCGCTCTTTGCCAATTTTCTGATAAATAAATTCACATTGAGAGCTGCTTCTCTGGTCGGCCCAGATGATAGCCGGACGAAAAGGCTGTAAATTCTTATCTAAAAAGACGGCTCCGTGCATCTGCCCCGATAATCCTATCCCCCTAATCTGTCGGGGGTCAACCTCTGATTCTTTTACTACTTCCCTTATTACCTGGATGGCTGCTTCCCACCACATTTTAGGATCCTGTTCTACCCAGCCCGGCTGAGGTAAATCTATAGAATATTCTCTCCCTGCCCGGGCAAAAATTTTACCCTCTCTATCCATAATCACTCCCTTGGTCCCGGAAGTGCCAATATCTATACCTAACAGATAATCCATATTTATGCCTTTCACAAACTATGTTTTAATTATATTATTTTACTATTATATATCTTTACCTGCATTAATTAAACCACCACCTTCTAAAACGGTGGGTTTTAAGATTTTTGAAGTATAAAGGAGATATTCAAAAACTTTTGCCTTACTCTTGCCCGGTTATAGAGGCTAACCCTTTAAAGAACCTTGCAACAATCCTCTCAAGAAGAACTTTCCCAAGAATAAGTAAACCAATATTGGGGGCAAAGCGGTAAGAAGAGCACCGGCTATCTGAACATTCCACTGAACGACATAACTTCCGGCTAAATTATTTAAGGCTACAGTAATGGGTTGAGATGCCGGGTTAGGGGTTACAATTAAACCGAAAAGAAAATCATTCCAGATAGAAGTGAATTGCCAGATCATAGCCACGGCAAAACCAGGCGTAGATAAAGGAAAAATTACCCACCGGTATATACCTAAAAAATTTGCCCCATCTATCTTGGAAGCTTCTACCATCTCTGTGGGAACTGTTATATAGTAATTACGAAAGATTAAGGTACTTATAGGTATCCCGTAGATTACGTGGACTAAAATTAATCCGGGAATTGTCCCGTAAACCTGTAATTTCTGCAGAGTAAGCACTAAGGGAATAATAATACTTTGATAAGGAATAAACATCCCGAACAAGATCATAGTAAAAATTAAATCCGAACCACGGAATCGCCATTTGGTTAAAACATAACCATTTAACGAACCAAACAGGGCTGAAATTATAGTAGCCGGTATCACCAGAAATACACTATTGAAAAAACTTCCCGAAATGCCGCGAAATCCTTGTTTCGTATTCCCTACCCAGGCAAGATTAAAACTATTAAAATTAAAACTGATAGGTAGATTCCACATAGTGTCAAGACTAACTTCGGCAAAACTCTTCATTCCGGTTACAACCATAATATACATAGGAATAATATAAAAAATGGTAAATATGGCTAATATAATATAGATTAAAAGACGAGTTACGGATATTTTCACTCTATTATGCCTCTTTACGGAATGTAGTTATAAGGTAAGGGATAATCAATAAAGATACTAATAATAACAATATGATAGCGATGCTTGCGCCTTGAGCAAAATGATTTCCTCTAAAAGTTGTATCATACATAAAGAAAGCCGGAACATCACTGGAAAAAGCCGGACCACTCCCGGTCATAGCCACTACTAAATCAAATATCTTAAGAGAAATGTGTCCCAGAATAATAATAGCCCCAAAAGTAATGGGTTTAAGAAAAGGGAGGGTAATATAATAAAATATTTTCCATTGATTGGCTCCGTCTATTGCTGCTGCTTCTCGCAATTCCAAAGGTATCCCTCTTAATCCAGCAAGATATAAAGCCATGGTATAGCCGGAGAACTGCCAGACAGCTGCAATAGCCACAGCTTTAATCCCTATATCGGGATCAGTATACCAGCCACAGATAAGAAAATTTAGTCCTATCTTTTCAAATAGTTGATTAATTCCGATATTGCCTAATTGAATGCTGCCCGGATTAAAAAGCCAGCGCCAGATAACTCCGCTAACTATAAATGAAACTGCCATAGGTAATAAGAATAGATTGCGGAATATACCCTCACCCTTAATACGCTGATCAATTAGCACGGCCAATAACAAGCCAATTAACAAAGAAAAGATAACAAAAATAACTGTAAAGACGAGGGTGTTCTGAAGGTCTATCTGAAAGCGCATATTGGCAAATAACTTTCGATAATTTTCAAAACCTGCTAGAGTATAGTCGGGGAGAACATTATTCCATTTAGTAAAAGATATGAAACTAGTCCAACCGATAAAACCATAAATAAAAATACCCACTGCCACTATGGAAGGGGTAATAAATAAGATGGGTGTCCACTTATCTCCTTTTATTTGCATAGGCTGCTTCTCCTCTAATTGATTCAGTCTTTCAGGAGCACTAAAAAATGCTCCTGAAAGACCTACTATTATTTATCTATTATTTAAGATATCCTTCGGCAGCTGTTACGAGTGCCTTCTGGGCATAAGCAACATCCGGTTTTGATACAAACAGGCTTATTATATCTTTAAATTCTGTGGTCCAACCTTCGCTGGCTGCTGCTCCGTGCATTACACTGGGAGAAATAGCATCCTTCTGCCAATCTCTCGCAGCCGATTTCAGATAATCATTGTAATCACTAATATCTATATCTGTTCTTGCAGGAATTGAACCTTTGGCTTTATTAAAACTATATTGCCCTTCTTTGGAACCAAGGACTTTGAGCCAGGCTAAAACATTTTCCTGATTTTTACAGCCTTTAGGTAGAGCAAAACTATCAGAAAGAGCTAAAAAGATACCTTGGTTACCAGGGGGAGGAGCCCAGCCATAATCTTCAAACCCAACTGACATAAACCAACCATTGGTCCAGTCTCCCATAATCATCATTGCACCTTTCTCTTTAAGTAAGTATTGCCCAGCCTCATCCCAGGTAAGAGCAGAATGGTCAGTATTTAAATAAGAAACCATTTTAACAAATGTTTCTAATGCGTCAGTAACTCTGGAGTCTGACCATTTTACTTCTCCGGTCCACAAGCCATTATAATCATTTGCTCCAAGTTTTCCTAACAGGATAGATTCGAATACATGACCGGCTTCCCAACCATCTTTTGTACCCATAACAAAAGGAACCACCCCTTTTGCTTTTAATTCATCACATACATCAAAGAATTGACCAAAGGTACTGGGGGGAGTAATCTTGTAGGTATCAAATATACTCTTATTGAACCATAGTACATTAGAGCGATGGATATTTACCGGAACGGACCAATAATCTCCCTGGTAAGAAACGATATCCAGAACACCCTGAGGCATAGATTCGATCCAACCTTCGGATTTATAAAGGTCAGTTAAGGGCTGCATATATCCTGGTACTACCCAGGTATCGATTAATTCATGTCCGGCATGAACCTGAAAAGTATCAGGTGGATCTCCACCAAGCATCCGGGTTTTAAAAACAGCTTTGGCATTTGTTCCTGCTCCACCGGCCACTGTAGCATTGATAAATTCTATATCAGGATATTTGCTCTCATATATTTTAATCATAGCATTCAGACCTTCAGCCTCACCACCAGCTGTCCACCAACTATTAACTTCAACTTTACCACTAAGCGCTTCAGCCAATACCGGAAGAGCAAAAAATACACTTACCATTGAAACTAAAACTAAAGCAGTTAACAATTTACGTAACATAATTAATATCTCCTTTTAATTAAAATATTTACTCTCTATCGAAACATACTTTTATCTTTTTGTTAAATATGCATCCCTCCTTTTCCATTAAAATATCTACCTTCGGTTATTTTAAAATCAAGGGCTGGTATTTTAATTATACTGCATTAATTTAAAAAATGCCAAAGTATTTAAGATAGTATATAGTATCGAGTATCAAGTATATAGTTAAGAAAGAAGGAGTCAGGAGCCAGAATGAGATAGTATCGGGTATCAAGTCAAAACAGTATCGAGTATCGAGTAAAGAAAGCAAAAGAAAAGATAGAAAAAAGTCTTTAGTACTTAGAGAAATAATTTGTAGTAATATATAATTTTAAAATCTAATTAGCTGGGGGAAGGGAAATAATTATATCTAAACTACTTTTAGTTGCCACATATCTGTGCATGTCTATTGAAGCAGGGATCATATAAGTCTCTCCCTCTTTTACTTTGAAATCTCCCACATTTGTGGAAATTATTCCTTCTCCCCTGGTAATTACTATAGAGGCAAATCCTCCTCTAAAGGATATTTCTATATCTTTTACCTCTTCCATTAACATCATTTCAAAACACGATTTCATATATTTCCCGCCATTTAATCTATAAAGTTTTCCTCCTCTGATAGAAATTAGTATCTCTTTTTTTATATGATATCTCTCCTTAATTTCGGCAAGAGAATATCCTTGATAATTAAATATATCTAATGCTTTATCCCAACCCAGACCTATATGACAATCTTTTTCTTTTAAAGTATGTGTACCTATGTTCTTTTCCAGCAAAATGGAAAAATCCGTAGGTTCTTGAATTTCAATCATAAAGATTCCTTCTCCGATAGCATGGGGAATACCCGGTGCAACAAAGATGGCATCTCCCGGCTTTACCTCTACTTTATGCATAAAGGAAATCATTCCCTCAATATCCTGCCCTTTTACCATTTTTTGCATAATATCCTTGGTTATACCGGGTTTAAATCCTATAAGCACATAGGGATTCTCCTTGCCAATCTTTCTGGTGGCAAGGATATACCAGGCTTCTGCTTTTCCGAAATCAGAATTTAAATATTTTCGGGAAAATATTTTACTGGGATGAGCTTGCAGGGGAAGTCGAATGGAAGAATCCAGAAGTTTTACTAAAAGATTTAAAGAATTTCCAAATTTCTTTACATGGTTCTTGCCCAAGATATCTTCCGGAAAATGTTTTATCAGTTCCTCTAAATTATCTATGTCTTTAATAGTTTTAATATTAGAGATACTCTCATCAGGTATACCATAAGGCTGCATTGCTTTAACTGTAGAGAGAATCCAATCTTCGGGGTAATCAGAATCTTGAGGGTTTTTTATGCCCCTAAATTTTTCCAGAAAATATCCACCTCTATAAATCCTAAATACCCTGGTGGGGAGAATCTGGATAATTCCTATATTGCTTTTTTTCATCCTGGCATACCCCTCTTATTAAAGTATATTAAAATATTGCCGCTATTCTCTTAGCCATCTTTTTAATTCTTCTTCGCTGGGTTCTACCGCATCCGGTCTTAATTCGGGGATATAACGACAGGCTTCATAGAGTACCGGGGCAAACTTTCCGTAAATACCGGCAACATGATGAATGTAGGGACCGCGAATAAATCTCTCTTCCCATAAAGGCCAGTCATCCACTTCTACCCATAGATATGTCCCGCTGGTTTGGGGGCCTTCCACACTATGAGCGTGCCCCATTAAGAGAGAATACTTGCCATTATCCCCGTCGAATCTAAGTAGAGTAACCTCTCCTTCTTTTAATTTCCATTGAGCAATTCCGGGAAATACTTCACCATGCCATCTAACCGAAGCCGGTGAATCCTTTGCTTTGAGTGAATAAGGAAAATTACCGCAATGCCATAAGAGCTCAGAATTATTTCTTTCAGGATGTCTGATAGTAAGGTCAGCAAAGAATATCGGCTCTTTATGCATATTTGCTGCTTGAAGCATCACTGCGGTAATTGCCCCGTGAATATCTGTCTCGCATACTACCGGAATCTTTTCATCAGTCAACATAGCATTGGCAAAACAAGGGGCGATACCGTATTCATCAGGTAAGGCCATCCAACATTGAATAGCAACAGCAGAAAGCTCTTCTTCTTCTACCCATTTTTTTATTGCCAATTTCAGAGCCACTATTTTTTTTAGATTTTCTTCACCAATTGACGAATAGTCTATATTTTTCCCTTTGATATCTTTAACCACCGCTTTTAACGCTTCATTATTCTTATCTTTATATTCTCTGGCTGAGGCAATCATTTCGGTGAGGGCAACAGGAATTACTTCAATGCCAAATTTTTCCAGTAATTCTCCTTCATTAGCCATAACAGACCAGAACTCTCCGGGTCGGGTGCTTATCATTCCAATTCTCATATTCCGAAAAGCCTTAACCACAGAGGCAGCCCGAAGAAAATTGGTAAAACCTTTTTCAAATACACTATCCTCTATCCCGCTATTGGTTATATAAGTAAAAGGAACTCCGAATCTGCGCAAGATTTTACTGGTAGCAAAAAGCCCGCACTGAGTATCTCGGGAACGTATGCTGCTACCCAGAGGAGCATCATCACGAGGACCCCATAATAATAGAGGTTTGTTCATCAACTTACCTAATTTAGCAACTGCACTTTCCGTGCCAAAATTACAATGAGGTAAGAATAAGGCATCGACATCCTTCTCTATAAAATATTTATATACTTTTTCTACGTCCTTTAGGTCATAGAGCATACCATCCTCATTAAGCCAATCAATATCCACCAAATCTATCTTCCAGGAAAGAAGTTTATCTCTAATCAGATTTTTATGTTTCTGTGCCTCTTTTTTGTCAAAAGCAAGTCGCCGAGTGGGAATAAAACCGAGTTTTATAGAAAAATCCTTCATCTCTTAACCTCCTGCCTTATTTTTAGGTGTCCTATCCTTTCGGATAGTTTGTCTTTTTTAATTTCCTATTTAAATATCTTTTAAACATTTTTCTTTTTTATCTTTAATAAAGTGATAAAAATTCCTACAATCAGAACGAACTGCCCTGGCTGGAATGTTAATATGTTAAGCTGATTATAATTATATGTATTAATTCTACGTGAGGTTCAGAGAATCCTCTTTTTTTTAATATATTTTTTTAAAACCTACCAGGAACCTACTAGGGGACGGTTGTACTAACTCAATAATTCAGTAACTTTTTCTAACTTTTGGTAGGGGGTTATACACTCCAACCCTCCGTGTCTTCTTAAGTGGTTATATTCAAATAAGAAGTTTCCTAGATTATAGATGGGATCTTTTAAAGAATCAAATGAATCTCCCGAATTGACCTTCATTAAAAGACTTGAGCTTCTCTGCCTGTGCGTGTTAGCACGCAGACAGGTATTTTAATCTATATTGGGTACAAACATGACTCAAACAAGAACTTGACAAAAAATAAAAAACCCCTTATTATTATATTAATATAGCACATATTAATTCCAACATCACTCACTAAAACCAATTTTTCTCTAACCAGTTAGTAGTATTACTAAGGATAAAAAGACTTAGTTTCAAATAGCGCAAACTAAAACTCTATATTTCAAATAAATTTAAATTCCTAGTAAAACCCACACGAACACGCCCGTGATACCTTATCCACGTTTCGAGCCAGGCTCGACGCCCTTAGGGCGAATTCGCATTCATCCACGATAAACCCGTGGTATTCTGCTCTTCGGGTTAATAAAATACTGAAGAAAAATGGAGGTGAATATTTAACAAAATTTCTTTGAAATTCAAATTTAAGATACTGTCAAGAACAATATGAAAAAAAGGAGAAAAAAATGAAAAAGATATTAGTGATTTTGTTAGTTATGGGGTTGATTTTTTGTCTTGCTCCAATGAGTATATTAGCAGCACAAGCTGATTACGTTGGAAAAATTGGTATTTCTCTTCCGACTGCTACTCACGGCTATATGGGCAGAGTTAACTGGTGGGTACAGAAAGCCGTTGAAGACTGGAAAGTAAAAAGCCCCAATCTCGAGTTTCTTGTTTTAACAGCTGATAATGTTACGAAACAGGCAGCCGATATTGAAGATTTATTAATTAAAGAAATCGATGCGATAGTTGTATTTCCATTTGATGCTTCAGTGACTTCTGTTATAGAGAAGGTTTATAAAGAAGGAATATACACGGTAGTTCTTGACAGGGGAACAACAAAACCTGTTTATGATGTTTATATTTCAAACGATGATGAAGGTTATACCCGTGAAGGAACTGAATGGATTGCAAAGGAACTGGGATACAAGGGTAAAATGGTTATTATTGAAGGTATTCCATGCCCCATCAATACAATCAGAATTGACACAATCAAGGCAACTGCAGCCAAATATCCGGGAATGGAAATACTTGATTCACAACCAGGCATGTGGAACCAGGAAAAATCTCTTGCTGTAATGGAAAATTACCTGCAGAAATATCCCCAAATTGATGCTGTCTATACAGCTGATGATGATATGATGAAAGGTGCTCTTCAGGCTTATAAGGAATCAGGAAGAAGCGATATCAAAGTATGGCTCGGCGGTGGCGCATCAAAAGCAATGCTCCAGAAGATAATGGATGGCGACGAGCTTGTAAAAGCAAATGTCACTTACCCTCCGGACTGTATAGCAACAGCTATCGGGCTTGCTGTTCTCGGTTATAACAATCAGGTTTTTGAAGGTTTCTATCAGAAAAAGCTTCCTTTAAGAATTATTCTTTCAGCAGAACTTATAACAGCTGAGAACGCAGCTGACTACTATAATCCGGATGAAGTAGACTGATTAGAATAAAATCTTATATCAATTGCTTATTATTTCTGTAATTGAACAAAAAAAGGAGCTGCTTCATAGCGGCTCCTTTTTTCATTTCAGATCAAAAAGATTTTATAAAATGACTTTAATCCATTTTTCCGATGACTTGCTGCTTTTTAGGATTGCCTCTACAAAGGCAATCCCGGTTATCCCTTCGTCCATACCGGGAAAATCCCATCCGCTTATTCCTCCGGAACATGGAGGCTGATTGTTTTTAACACAGTGCATGGCTCTAAAAGCAGCAGAGTATATGTTTGAAAACGCGCAGATAAGACCTTCCGGATGACCGGGAGGAAGTTTCGATGCTTTTTGGGCGTCTATGCACAAGGCCGGAATCCCTTTTTTAAATATTGTACTTGTACCGTCAGGGTTCATCATTTCAAGAACTTCGGGGAATTCCTGATCCCAGGCAAGGCCTGCCTTATCTCCGTATATTCTTATCCGCAGAGCGTTTCCTTCCCCGGTTGAAACCTGTGAAGCATGAAGAAGGCCGTTTACCATGCCGCCGAATTTTATCAGAACACTGCCGTTATCATCAAGCTGGTTTCCGGGGATGGCTGTGTTAAGGTCTGCGCAGACTTTTTCAGGCTTTAAACCGGTTATGGTCTGGACTAGATTCAGCGCATGAATTCCGACATCTATCATTGTACAGGACGGACCCGAAACCGCAGGATCAAGATGCCATGTCTTGAATGTTTCCGGATCATTTATAAGCGGGGAAAGCCATCCCTGAGTGTATCCAACTAAAATACTGATTACATTTCCGATCCTTCCGGACCTGACCAGGTCCCTTGCCTGTTTAACCATTGGATAGCCGGTATAACCATGTGTCAGCGCAAATATCATTCCTGTTTTTTCCGCTGTTTTTTTTATTTCAAGCGCTTCAGAAAGAGAAACTGCCATGGGTTTATCCGAAACAACATGAAATCCTCCCTCAAGAAATGCTTTTGTCATACTACTGTGTGAAGCATTTGGAGTTGCTATTATAACAAAATCAATTCTTGTCCCTTCAGGAAGGGTATTTTCTTTTTCTATCATCTCGGTGTAATTACTGTATATTCTGCTTTTTTCAATTCCTAATTCTGCTCCGCGCTCTGCAGATTTTGCAGGGTCGCTTGAAAAAATACCAGCTGTAATTTCTGCTTCTCCGTTAAGAGCGGCAGAAGCTCTGTGAACTAACCCGATAAACGAGTTTTTACCTGATCCGATTATTCCTCCATACAGTTTTTTCATTGTATTCCTCCATTAGATATAAAAACTATTCAAGGCCAAGAATTTTTTTGTTTCTTTTTTTATCTGTTGCAGTTCCCGCGAAATCATCAAAACTTTTTTCAGGAGTTTTAATTAAATGAGATGATATAAAAAGAGCCCCTTCCTTTGCTCCCTGTTCAGCGTCTTTTATACAGCATTCCCATTCGATAACAGCCCATGATGAGTATCCGATTTCAGTAAGAGCTGTAAATACTTTTTTAAAATCAACATCACCATCACCGGGGCTTCTGAATCTGCCGGGTCTTTCTTTCCAGTTCTGATATCCGCCATAAACTCCAGACCTTCCTGATAATCTCAACTCCGCGTCTTTTACATGAAACGCTTTTATGAATTCTCCGTAAATATGTATAAAACCAATATAATCAAGACACTGAAGCACAAAATGGGAAGGATCATAAAGTATGTTTACGCTTTTATGCCTGCCGGTAGCTTCTAAAAATTTTTCAAAAGTTACACCGTCATGAAGATCTTCTCCCGGATGAATTTCATAGGCAAGATTTATCCCGTAATCTGATGCTGTATTTAGAACAGGTTTCCAGAGAGAAGCCAGAGCCTTAAAACCTTCCTCAACAATTCCTGCAGGCCTCTGCGGCCATGGATACATCAGATGCCATAACAGCGCGCCGGAAAAAGTCGGTACTGTTTTTAGTCCCAGATTAGCTGACGCTTTTATAACTGACTTCATTTTTTCAACCGCCCATTTCTGCCGGGCTTTCGGGTTGTTTCTTAAAGACGGCTCGGTAAAAGCGTCGAAAAGTTGGTCATACGCAGGGTGAACAGCTATAAGCTGGCCAAAAAGATGGGAAGCAAACTCAGTAATTTCAATACTACTACACCTGCTCTTGATTTCTTCGCAGTATGATTTGGAAGAAGCCGCTTTGTCAATATCGATAAGCCTTTTATCCCATGCCGGTATCTGTATTCCCTTATAGCCTAAAGACTTTGCCCATAACGAAATGCTTTCGAGGCTGTTGAAAGGCGGCTTATCATCAACAAACTGGGCAAGAAATATTGCTGGTCCTTTTATTCCACTCATAAAACTCCTCCCGATATAGGTTATTTGTTGCCGGTTTCGTGAGCAGATATCCGGTTAAGATCTGTCTGTACATGCCTGCCTGTGTATGTACGCACGCAGACAGGTGATATCTGACCAAAAACGGTTCCTATTGAGAATTACAGTTTTATCTTGCCGGTTTACTTATCAAGTTTTTGACTGTTTCTCTCATTGCAATCTGCATCCGTAATGGGGGCAGCCCGCGAAGTATCAAAGAAAGATCGTCAATAACCATTTCACCTATCCTAGTAAAAGCCTGAGGTATTCCCCCTGCCCGGTGAGTTGATAGCAGAATATTTTCATTTTTTCTGATTCTGTGGTTTTTAGGAATAGGTTCTTCCGGAAAAACATCTACCGCGGCTGTGAATCTCCCTTCTTCAGTCAGACCACATAACGCGTCAAAATCCACGACTGCCGCCCTACTCACAAGAATAAAGAATGAATCTTTTTTAATCAGTGAAAGTCTTTCCGCGTTTAGAAATCCCTGGTTGTCTTTTGTCACACCTGCCATGACAAAAACAAACCTGCTTTCCGCAAGAACATTCTCGAGCGTGGTCGGTGTACACCCGTGTTCAATTATTATGCTGTCAGGAACCCACGGGTCATAAACCCTTGTTTTGCACCGGAAAGGGGCAAGAAGTTTTGTTAAGGCCTTCCCCAGGAATCCAAACCCGATTATTCCCACGTCAGAACCTGATAATAGCAACGAATCAAGGCAGCCTTCTGCAAGGTATTTTTCATTTCCGCTTCTTGTCCTTCTGTCTTCCCTGGTAATTCCCCGTCCCAGATCAATCGCAAATCCCAGAGCTATTTCTGCCACAGCCAGGGCATAGGCTTCTCCGCAGTTCAGAACATATATACCGTTATTAAAACAATAATCATAATCAATATTCTGATAAAAATTACCTTCAACGTTGAAAATAGCTCTCAACCCGGGCGCAAGCTTCAATCTGGATTCAGACATCTCCATCTGACCGATTACAGCAGCAGCGTCGGGCAGGTGTTCATCTATTTCATCACCGGCAGTTTTTTCATCGCCAAGGTAGACAAAATCAGCAAGAGAGCTAATCATGTGGATTTTTTCTTCTGAAAATAATCTGTTTAATTTCTGGGGATACGGTGCTGCTATAACTTTTTTCCTTAAATTATTCATCAGTACCTCTTGGGGTTGCATTACTGTTTCTGCCTTTGAATAAACACAGCCCCGAGTATCACAATACCCTTCACCGTGCCCTGAAGATAAGGGGATACTCCAACCATATTCATCATATTGTTTATAACACCGAGCATAACTGCGCCGAATACAGTACCCCACACTGTACCGCGGCCGCCGGTCAATGCTGTGCCGCCCACAATTACTGCCGCGATCACGTCAAGTTCAAACCCCAGTCCCATGTTTGAAGTACTCACCGCGTTAAACCTTGAAGCCAGAAGTATTGAGGATACCGCGATCAGAATCCCGTTAAGAGTGTAGGAAAAAAACCTGACGAAACTCACGTTAATGGCTGAAAACATGGCCACATTCTGGTTTGACCCAACAGCGCAGATATATCGCCCATATCTTGTATTGTTAAGCACCAGGTTAAGGATAGCCGCTAGAATAAGCATTACCCATACCGGAACAGGAATACGCATAAAAGACCCCATTCCGAATTCACCGTAAATTATGTTGGAAGACCTGATTTCACCTGCGTTACCTATATACAGGGTCAAAGATCTGAAGATAGCCATGCTGCCGAGAGTGACAATAAAAGGGGCTATTTTCCCCTTGGTTATCATAAATCCATTGAAAGCGCCTAATAGAACTCCGACTGTGATCCCGGTAGCTATGCCAATAATTATAACCATAACCTCATTATCTATGACAGTACCCAGGGAGTTCATTAAAAGAACTACAATGGCCCCGATAAAAGCTGTCATGGAGCCGACAGAAAGATCTATACCCCCGCCGATAATGACAAATGTCATACCAAGCGCTATTATTCCTGTATAGGAAACCTGCCGTAAAATATTCATAAGGTTCTGGAATTTAAGAAAATAGGGACTTAAAAATGATGAAATCAGTATAAGAACAAGCAAAGCAATAAAGGAAGCGTATTTCTGCCAGTCTATTTTTTTCAGTAAAGCAAGGCGATTAAGAATTGTCAGTTTCCCCCTTCTCTAATTCCTGTTGCATAAAACATTATTTCTTCTTCGTTAATATCCTTATCTTCAAGAATACCTGTTACTCTTCCGTCTTGCATTACAACAACCCGGTTACACATTCCGATAAGTTCTTCCATTTCCGATGAAATAAAAATGCACGAAATCCCTTCTTTGACCAGGGAGTTAATGAAATGATATATTTCCTGCTTGGCAGAGACATCTATACCCCTGGTTGGCTCGTCAAGTATAAGAACATCAGGTTTTGTATCAAGAGTTTTTGCCATTGATACTTTCTGCTGATTCCCGCCGCTTAAAAACTCAAGATGTGTCTTCAGGCTCGGCGCTTTAAGATTGAAAAGCTTCTGATATTTTTTACCGGCTTCCAGTTCAGCTTTCTGATCTATCCAGTTAACTGTATTGTTGCTGTAGGAAGGAAGCGAAACAAGGGTGATATTATGAATCACTGAAAAGCTGGTAATTATACCGCTGCCCTGTCTGTCTTCCGAAAGATACCCTATTTCAGCCTTTATGGCATCAGCAGGCTTCTTTATGGAAATTAGTCTGTTTTTAACCATAACTTCGCCTCCGGAAACTGGACGTAGACCCATTATCGCTTCTGACACCTCAGTCCGTCCTGCCCCTACAAGTCCGCCAAGCCCCAGAATTTCCCCTTTTCTCAAACTAAACGAAACATTTTCTATGACTCCTGGAATAGTTAACCCTTTTACCTCAAAAATAATATCATCAGACGGCCTGTTTTTTCTGGGAAAAATTTGCGACAGCTCACGCCCGACCATGCTTTCAGCCATCTGCTCCAGGGTTATTTCATCTATCTCTTTTTCAGTAACAAAATTCCCATCCCTGAGAATCATAACTCTATCGCAGATTTCCCTTACTTCTTTCAGTTTATGGGAAATATATATGATTGTAAGCCCATCTTTCTGCAGCTTTTTCATCAGTCTGAAAAGTATTTTTATTTCATTTATGGTAAGAACTGATGTAGGCTCATCCATTATCAGTATCTTTGATTTGAAGGCGAGGGCCTTGCATATTTCAACCATCTGCTTTTCAGCCCCGCTCAGGTTCTCAATTTTTTCATCAGGCGAAATATCAACCTCAAGCTCCTTTAGTATTTCTCTTGTTTTTTTCTTCATCAGTTCCTTGTCAAGAAGCCGGTTTTTTCTGAGTTCTGACCCAAGAAAAATGTTGTCACAAACTGTAAGATCTTTTATAAGGTTGAATTCCTGAGGAATAATGCTTATTCCTATTTTTTTCGCGTCTGCAGGTTTTTTTAAATCAATTTTCTGTCCTTCAAAGATAATATCTCCTGAACTCTGAAGATAGATTCCGCTGAGTATCTTCATCATGGTTGATTTCCCTGCTCCGTTCTCGCCTATTATTCCCAGTATTTCACCGTACCTGATAGTAAAACTGACACTGTGCAGAACCTCTACCGTTGAAAAACTTTTACAGATATTTTCAGTTTTTAATATAATATTTTCCATATTGAGCAAGTCTCCAGACATGCTGATGTGACTTCTTTTGCGATTGGTAATTGGTTAAAATTATATCACTTGAAAATTTAGAAGTCAATAAATAGGATAGTAAATAGGATGGTAGAACCTGACAGGGGACGGTTCTCTGGCAGGTTTTCATTAGTTTCTAAAAGATAACGTTCCCCTTACGTAAAGTATGGACAATTCGCAGTTTATCATAACCGGTTTGATAATGAAATAGGGTGAGGTTGGCAGGCGCACCCGTTTCGAGTTTGCCATAGTTGTGGGGCATTTTTATAATTTTTACCGGGTTAATGGTACATAAAGGGATGGTATTGGCTAAATTATTTCCCGTAAATTTGATAAAATGAGCAATATCCCAATCTAAAAGATGGCCGGCTCCGGCAAGGACACCTGTACCGACAAGGCCAAGGTGGCCATCTTCAAATACTTCTACTTCCATATTGCCCCATTTATAAATATCCGGATTTAACCCTCCTGCAAAAGCAACATCGCTGGTTAACATTAACCTTTCTAACCCTTTAGCTCGAGCAAACACTTTTATTGCCGAGGAAGGCAAATGGAATCCATCGCAGATAATACCGGCAAATAATTTATCAGCGGCTAACTGCTCACATATATAATTATTTACTTTGGGAAGAATCGGATAACTGCCATTCCCCAGATGGGTGGAAAATTGAGCACCCGCTTCTATGGCTTCCTTAATTTTTTCAGAAGTTGCTCCGGTGTGGCCAATAGCAATTTTAACACCTGCACAGGTAACCTTTCTAATAAAATCCAAAGAATCTTCCCTCTCCGGTGCAATGGTCACCATCACAATCCGACCTTCTGCTGCTTCCTGCCATTGTTTGAATTCCTCAAAATCGGGGTCTCGAATAAAGCTAGGATCATGGCATCCTCTCGGACCTTCTTCGGGAGATATAAAAGGACCTTCAATATGTATCCCCGGAATAGCTTCCTTGATATCAGGCGAGGTATTTATTGCTTTGGAAATTATTTCCAAATTTTTTAATATTCTTTCCCGGGGAGAGGAAATAATAGTGGGGATATGTTGGGTAGTTCCGGAAGCAGCAAGATTAACAATAATATTTCTTAGATGTTCTTCTGAGAAATCTTCTAAACTATAATCGCTCCCTTTATAGCCATTCACCTGCAAGTCAAAAAACCCTGGCGAGATATAAGGTAGATTTTTTTCATTTCGAGGCAAGAAACTAATACACTCTATAAAACCTCCCTTAATTTCAACTTCAATAGGTTTCTCATTAAAAACTGAAATTCCTCTAACTTTCATAATTATTTTCACCTCATTGTCAGGACTTTATTAAGGGATGGCTCTTTAACAAAGAACTTTACCATATTTGTATATCCTCTTTATTGTTCCTTATGAATATTATATTTTCTTAGCTCTTAAAGTGAAAGTTAGTGGGAGCATCCCTTTGTATTCAGGTAGAAACCACCATCCTTCTTCATCTTTTACCATATTGGGAAGCCCTTTATAGAATAATCTATCACATTCATGTAAAAATTCAATTTTCAAACCGGCTTCGATTAAAGAGGTAAGGATTTTACCCAATGGCCAGGTCCAATCGTAAGTCGGGTTTTTGGGAACATATTCTCCATCGGAGTAATCCGGAGTATTATCATCCCAAAAGGTTGGATTTTCTGTGGGGAAATAAGGATACTTAACTATTAACTCTCCTTGTTTATCGTTGTCAAATATATAGAGCAGTGGATGAGTCTCCATTATATAAAAAATACCGCCGGGTTTCAGATAGTAAGAAATTAGCTTTCCCCATTCTCTTATATCCTTCAACCAGCTTAATACTCCTTGAGAAGTATAGACAATATCAAATTTCTCTTTCAGAGTGTCGGGTAAATCATAGATATTTGATTCGATGAACCGGGCTTTTAAACCTAATGCTTTTTTTAGTTCATTGGCAATTTTTATTGATTCCCTGGAAAAATCTATTCCAGTCACCTGAGCACCTTCTAAAGCCCAGGATAATGAATCGGTACCGATATGACATTGAAGATGTAGCAAGGATTTATCTTTTACACTTCCTATTTCCTTTTTCTGTATTTCATCAATCAACGATTTCCCCTGTTTTAGTTTTTCAATATCATACGATTTATAATGAATCGGGGCTATCTCATCCCAAAATACCTGATTTGCTATTTCTGCTTTTTTATTTATTCCATCTGATTTTTCACTCATAATATATCCTTTTATATGATAAATATTTATTTCTAAACCGTCCTTGTTATTCACCTACTTAAAATTTACATAATGTATCCTATTTCGTGGAAGGATATTTATCGAAATTATAATTTATTTTTAATCAAATGTGAAGGGCGTAATCATAATTTAATTTTTTTTCAAAAATAGCCTTGACAAAAATATATTTTGGTGTATTATGTATATAGTACACTAATACATAAAGTGTGCTCGTTTCGAGTAGTGTTTGCACTTTGATTGAAAATAAGCCAAAAAGGAGAAATAATCATGAGTAACAAATTTAAAGTTATTGGTCTAATTGTAACCGTATTTTTACTATTTGCTTTTTTATTTAATTTTGTGTATGGAAATCCTTTACTAGAAGTAATCCCGGAAAATGTTATCGGAGTTTTAGAACTGAAAGATGCAGAATTAATTGAAAGTCTGTCTGAATTAGATTTAGCAGGCTTTTCACCTAAAGGGAAAGAAGGGAGTGTAATAAAAGATTATAGAATAACCAGAGAAGAGATAAAAGAAGAACTGGGATTTGATGTCTTGGACCCGTTATTTTTAGAGAACATCTTTTCCGGTGGTGCAGTTCTCTCTTGTTTAGGTGTTTCCGTAGGAGGAGTCCCAGAAGTGCTGCTTGCTTTATCTCCTTCTGATAGTCGCGCTTTTACTAAGCTTGTGGGAGCTATTGAAGCGAAAAATGATTTAGAAGAAGAAGTATCGATCTATAAAGGTATTGACATAGTAAGTATAATTCTCCCTGAAGAAGCAGATTTAGAACCTCTTAAATCCATTTCTTACGCCTTTTTAGGGGATATCTTAGTGATTGGAGGGAATTTGTCACCAGTTAAAAAAGCTATAGAAGTATTTCAGGGAGAGAGTAATTCCCTTCTTGAAAATTCAGAATACCTAGAACAGAAAGTAAAAACCGAAAAGAAAGTAGAGCCTTCAAGTTTCTTTTTCTGTTTATTTGGTCAAGAACTCTACTATGTGTTAGACGAATTAGTCGAAGTGGTTGAAGAAGAAGAGTTAGCTAAAACTTTAAGGGATTCTCGGGATTCTTTAGAGGATATGGGCACTGTAAGTGGGGTGGGAGGCTACCAAGAAAAGCAGTTTAAAGTCTATACGATTGCTCAAATAGCGGAAAAATATATAGATATATTTAAAGAAATAGATATAATTAATCTACGGTCACTCTCCATGTTTCCCAAAAATACATTCTTCTATCTTGGAGGCGTATTACCTTTTACCTGGGAAGAGATAAAGGAAGGTTACATAAGCGAGGATCTTCAACTTAATTTAGAAAAAAATATCAAACAAGTTCAGGAAAAAAGTGGGATTGACATAGAAAAAACTATTTACTCCTGGCCGGCAAAAGAATTTAGTTTAGGGCTTTTTGATACTTCCGGGATTTTCCCTAAAGTGGGCCTAATAGCCGGGTATTCTTCAGAAGAAAAACTTATTCAGAATCTTTATCCTGCATTAGAGAACTTTGCTCCTATAATGGGCGGGGTATTAATAGACAATCAATATGAGGGAATAAATTACAAAAGTCTGCCTAACCCAATGTTCCCTTTGGGATATGGAATTGCAGGAGATAGATTTGTTTTATCAAGCGGTATAGCGAATATTATAGATGCTCAAAAAGGAGATATGGCCACTTTAGATAAGCTGGAAGCGATAAAATATATGCTTTCTTTTCCCAAGGTTTTTTCGCTATTGTATATAGATATGAACTCTGTTAGTGAAATTGCAGGGAGGTTTATACAAATGGCAGTACAACAGATACCAGAAGGAGCAGAAGAAGGGTCCGAAGGAGCAAAGAGAAAAGAATCTTTAAATGCTGTATTAGAAGGTTTAAATAGCCTTGAAAATATTTTATTCTGGGCAGGTCTTGAAGAAGATTATTCTTATTCCTGGTTAGAGATTAATTATAAATAAAAAATAGGGATATGGCATGAAACATCCTGGATTTTATAAAATTGGAATTTTTAAAGAGTACATGCCAAGATATAAAAGTTTTTTAAAAAATATATTTGAATTAATTGCTCGGGTATATTATTAAAAGGAAAATATTTAATTATGGAGTTTAACAACAGTATTCCAATCTATCTACAAATAATCGATAGCATTAAGCAGGACATCGTTGTGGGTAAATTAAAAACAGGCCAAAAAATGCCTTCGGTAAGGGAATTGGCAGGAACATTAAAAGTCAACCCAAATACCATACAAAGAGTGTATCAAGAGTTAGATAGAGAAAAAATTACTTTTACCAAAAGAGGAATGGGAACTTATATAAACGAAGAAGAAAAAACCATAAGTTTGCTAAAGGAAGAAATCTCCAAAAAAATAATTCTTGATTTTGTAGAAGGTATGAATAAATTAGGTTTTTCCAATAAGGAAATGATTAATACTCTCAAGGAGTACTTATAAAAGGAGGAGAAAACATGGAACAGATATTAAAAGCTACTCAACTTAGCAAATATTTTTATCAAAAAAAAGCTCTGGATAAAGTTGATATAAATATAGAAAAAGGGAAAATTTATGGAATATTAGGACCAAACGGTGGTGGAAAAAGCACTTTTTTAAAGATTGCAGCAGGGTTGCTTAAGCCAAGCCAGGGAGAAATAACCATAGATAATGAAAAGCCCGGAGTATATACAAAATCTATTGTCTCTTATCTGCCTGAAATCAACTACCTTTACAAATGGATGAAGATAAAGGATGCTGTGAATTTTTTTAAGGATCTATACGCTGATTTTGATGCCGAAAAAGCCAGAGAAAGTTTAAAATTTATGGAATTGGAAGAAGAGGAAAAAGTGACCACTCTTTCCAAGGGGATGATGGGAAGGTTAAAATTAACTCTGGCCTTATCCAGAGAAGCTAAGCTTTACTTGCTGGACGAACCTTTAAATGGCATAGACCCAATTTCCCGGGAAAAGATAATCACTTCTATTCTCGATTCTTATAGTGAAAAAGCGTCAATACTTATCTGCTCACATCTAATCTACTATATTGAAAAATTATTAGATTATGTATTTTTCTTATCCGAAGGTAGAATAATTTTATCCGGAAACGCAGAAGATTTGAGAAATAAAAGAGGGATGTCTATTGATAAATTGTTTCAGGAGGTTTTTTAATCATGATAACTTTACTTAAATATGAAATCTATCGCCGCTGGATATGGTTAGTGCTTAGATATGCGGCTTTGATTATAATAGGGGCTATACTTTTAAACAGGATCTCCACCCCTGCCCTTCAGTATAAATTTTTAGGAGAATCTACCGGGAAATTTATTTTTGCAAGTTTGGTTATCTTCGTAATTATTATTATTGAAGGAATTAATATGCTGAAAGAAGATCTATTTGAAGATTGCGGGTATCTAACTTTCACCATACCTAAAAAAGGAAGAACTATCCTGGCTTCTAAATTAGTATTACTATTTATGCAATTAGTTCTCTGGACATCTATTACCGTTGGGTTTGGGTCAATATTCTATTCAAAATTACCTTATCGGGAAATGGTCCAAATAAAGAGTCAGGTTGATTTTTCCTTTTTACCAACAGTTTTATTTATACTAACTGCTTTTTTTAATCTTGTTTTAATGATACATTTTAGTTTAACTTTGACTAAAACTTTACTGGTAAATAAAAAGTATTCGAGTTTATTATCATTAGGTATCTTTTTCTTTCTGGCTTATCTAATCGAAAAGGTATATTACGGTCCATTTTTAAATCAAATTAGGTATATTTCATTGCACTACGGAATTGAAGCAAAAATTAATTTTCTTTCCGGAGGTTATACAGCCGTATTTTTAAATATAATTCTTGCGGCTATATTCTTTACGGCAACTTCCTATTTGCTGGAAAATAAGATAAATATTTAAGAAAATATTAGCATAAGGGGATGTAGCGGTATTATATCCTCCTATTTCTTTTTCTTTAGTTTAACCGCGGTGCCATATACAAACATCTCTGCTGCCGCTTGCATAATTGACGAGGTGGTAAAGCGAATACATACTATCCCATCTGCGCCTATCTCTTCTGCTACGATAATCATCCGGTCGATGGACTGCTCCCGGGATTCTGCCAGTAATTTGGTATATTCATCAATCTCACCACCAACTATATTACGAAAACCGGCTAAAATATCTTTCCCGACATGTCGTGCCCGAACAGTATTGCCGCGAACAATTCCTAAAGTTTCCACAATTTCGTATTCGGAAAAATTATCCTGAGTAGTTAACAACATTTCTTACCTCCTTATTTTTTGACATCCCTTGAATATTTATCGTCTTCTTTACTCGCCAATCTATCTGTTAAAGCTTTGATAAATAAGAGTCCTAAGCCGACTATAGTTACTAAGCCGATTATGCCCAGCCAAACATTCTCGAACATACCGACTATCCAGGCAATAATCCAGGCTATAGTGACTGTAATCAAAATAATGTACGCCGTCTTTTCCATTTTCCTTAGCTCCTTTCACTTATTAATTATAGGATAAACGAGTTTCTTCATCTGCTAATGTCGGTTGAATAATTTCTTCCCATTTTAGAGAATCCCATGTTCCTAACATCTTATGCATATCATAGTATTTCTGAGGAATTGGATGCGTCCCAACAACTACTTTTACTCCATATCTTTCCTTGATGAAATCACAAAAATAAGTTATACGGGTACAGGGAGGGTATCCGACAACCAACCCGGTAGCCAGGTGAATAACCTGAGCTCCGTTTTTAATCATTTCCTCGGGAGCGTATTCAATATTTCCACCAGGGCAGCCATCACAAGTAGTATATCCGACTAATTCCAGATCATCATCCTTACTGTAAACACTAAATGCTCCTTCCCGGTTACGGAGAGCTCTAAGGCATTTACCTCCGGCACAGGTATGGTAACGGTCACAGATAATAATTCCAATTTTAATTTTATCTTTCACTACTATTCCCTCCTATTAAATTTCGAAAATTACTGCCGCCCAGGGTAGCTTCTAAAAAACAATTATTTTTAACTGTCTTGCGAAGTCTTGCTTTCCCGGGGTTATCCCGTTATAGGGGGTCGATTCATCGAGCTCATAAAGAATCTCGGGTCGGATAAATCCGACCCCTACCTATATTATGGCCGGTAGGTCCCTAATTTTAATTATTTTTTGAGCATTAACAATCGTCCCCTGAATCAATTATAATGTTTCTACTTTTAGTAAATTGGTGGTGCCGGGAATTTTAAAGGGAATTCCGGCGGTAATCACAATCTTATCTCCCGGGTTGGCTAATCCGGTTTTTAAGGCAATCTTCTTTGATTTTTCAATCATATCGTCGGTATTTTCCAATTCGTCGGATTTAAAAGGGTAAACTCCCCAGCTAAGAGCAAGTTTTCTAACTGTGGAATCACTGGTGCTGGCTGCGATAATAGGAACAGGGGGACGATATCGGGATACCATGCGGGCAGTACTCCCGGAAAGAGTAAAGGTGACAATAGCTTTTGCTTTTAAATCCAGGGCTACTTGACAGGTGGCGTGGCTTATCGCATCCGGATTGGTAGGTTTAACCGAAAGCGACCTCTCGCTCAATATTTTTTTATAATCTATGGCCTTTTCTACTCTTAGGGCTATCCTATTCATTGTTTCCACTGCCTCTACGGGATAATTGCCTATTGCAGTCTCCTCGGATAGCATAACTGCATCAGTTCCATCCAGGATTGCATTGGCCACATCGGTTACTTCTGCCCGGGTAGGACGAGGACTGCTCACCATCGACATTAACATCTGGGTGGCGGTAATTACCGGCTTCCCAGCAAAATTACATCTTTTAATAATATCCTTCTGAACCAGGGGAACATTTTCCAGGGGTATTTCTACTCCCAGATCACCCCGAGCTATCATTATCCCATCAGAAACTTCGATTATTTCTTTTAAATTATCTATCGCTTCTTTCTTTTCAATCTTGGCAATCAAGGAGATATCTTCTGCCCCATTTTCCTTTAAAAATTTTCTTGCCCTTAAGACATCCTCAGCGTTTCTGGTAAAAGAAAGACCGATAAAATCAACTCTATTTTTTATTCCAAAGAGAATATCCTGATAATCTTTTTCAGTCAAAGATGAGATATCCATAGATATGTTCGGGATATTTATCCCTTTGTAAGAGGTAAGTTTTCCACCCCTCACTACTAGGCAGATAATATCAGTAGGGGTAAGCTCTTTAACTTTAAGCTCCAAAGTTCCATCAGCTAAAAAGATACAATCCCCTTTCTTCACCTTCTGGGGCAAAGAAGGAAAGGTAACAGACACTTCCTGTTCGTCACCGGGAACCTCACGGTTAGTAAGAATAAAAAAAGAACCTTCTCTTAAGAAAATGGGCTCTGTTTTAATCTTCCCAATTCTTATCTTTGGCCCTCCTAAATCCTGAAGGATGGCCACAGATTCATTTGTCTTCAAAGAAGCCCAGCGGATATTTTCGATAACCTGATGGTGTTCTTCATGGCTTCCGTGAGAAAAATTCAAACGGACAACATCCATGCCTCCTTGAATCAGTTTCTCTATTTTTTCATAAGAATTGCTGGCTGGCCCAATAGTGCATACTATTTTAGTTTTTATCATTACACTCATCGTTATCTCTCCTTTAATTTAACCGGTCACTTTGCTTTCTTCAGATAAACCGCTTTCTCGGGTAGTCAGCCTTAAGAATTACCGAATAGGGAATAGGGAATCTCGAAGTATCTTATCCCGGAAGAATAGGGAGCTATCTCATATAAACCGAAATAAACTTCCACCCCATCTTCAATTAAATAAAAGGGCTGCTCTTCACTTATCGACTGGAATACTGAAAACTCACTAAAATATTCCTGCGGGCTTAACTCTATCTGTCTTTTTATTTCCTGATTGATAATATCTATATAATCTTTCTTCTCTTTTAAAATATCTTTAAGGAGAATCTCCTCTCCATTTACCAGGTTATAATTGTAGGCACGCTCCAAGGTGTATCCGTGTGCCCCTGCGGTATAGGAATAATAGTTGATCGAAAGACTTAATAAATCATCTTTTTGATAATGTATTATATAGTCGACAAAAGCTACGTATTTTCTTATCTCCCATTCTTCATTTCTGGCTGATTGTAAATACTCTTCTGATTCCGTTTGTAATTGATTTTTAAAATTAAGGATATCTTCTTGAATAATTTGATTTATCTTTTCTTCTACCTGCTTATCTTTCACATCTTGAACCAAAGGAAATACTATATTTACCTCAAGAGCTTCATGATCTTCTTTTATTGTCAGATCGGTAATAGTAATTCCCTGGTTTATGGGTTTGGTTTCCTGAGCTTGAACCGGCATACTTACATAGATAAAGCTGCTTACTACTATTCTCAGAAAAATTAACCCTAAAAATAAAAAGAGTAATTTTTTCATAATAAATAATCTCCTTGGGGGATATTTTTTTAATCGTTTAACCGTATTTTATCCCATTTTTTGCTATTCCGCAAACTTATCCTTTATTTCTCCGAATTCCATTCCTTTATCAATTACAAAATCTCTTACAGAAACTGACTTCTTATCGGGTACCTTGAAACCGGTAACCTCTTCAAATTTCTCTTCGGTTATCCCGGCATCAATAAATCCCTGAACTACCCCAAGAAAGCAAGCCCAGCCATAAAAGAGAGGAATTTTCTTTCATAAAAATATTTCTACGGGGTAGTTAGTTAAAAAAGGTTACGCTTACATCTTTTCTCTTCTTTCCCTTAATTTATTTTCTTTCTCTTTATTAACGCGATACTCGATACGCAATACGCGATACGATTTAAACAAAGGCTTGACAAAAATAAAATCATCTAATATAATATTTCGTATCCGAAATATTAGTATAATAAATATATTAATGTAAAATAATTTTTAAGCATTTTTTCTGATTATGCATTCATATATTATATAAAATAAATCTCGATTTACCAAAAGGCACAAAAAAAATATCGAGTATCGATTGAAGAAGGAGAAAAATACTAGAGAAAAAAGAAAATAGGAGAATAAGAGCGATAAATATTCTTTTCTTTATCTAACTACCTCACCAAAGTTTACACTAATGAAAAAGGAGGAAATATATCCATGTCCAAGCAAAAATTTGAAAGCATTTCCAAAATAATTGATCTTACCAGAAATTTCAATAAATCTTTGAAGCACAAATTTCATCATTATGTACAGGATTCAGGATTCACTCTTCCTCAGCTTTCGGTAATATCTATACTGGAAAAACACGGGGAGCAAAAAGTAAGTGAATTAAGTTTTAAAATGGGATTATCTAATAGTACCGTATCGGGAATCCTGGATAGACTCGAACAAAAAGATATTATAAAGCGTGAACGCACTAAAAATGACCGAAGAGTAGTGAAAATATCTTTAACCGGAGAAAGTCAGGACTTCTGCAATGATTTTCGCAAAAAAAAAGAAGAGTATCTTACCCAACTTCTAAAGAAACTTTCCGAACAGGAAATAAGGGATATAATCAAAGGTCTGGAAATTCTTAATCGCGCACTCGCCGAGGAAGAATAAAGGAAAAAATCGTAACAGGAGATAATTCATGAAACAATTAGCTGCCCGATTGGGAGAAGAAAAAATAAGTAAACTTTTGGTAAATTTATCTTTACCGGCAACTATCGGTATGATGGTACATGCATTGTATAATCTCGTTGATACTATCTTTGTAGGAAGGGGCGTGGGAGCTTTAGCCATCGGCGGACTAACCATTGCCTTCCCCATTCAGATGGTTATCATGGCTTTCGCCCAGATGATAGGCATCGGTGCCGCTTCAGCCATATCCAGAAGCCTGGGAGCAAAAGACATAGAAAAGGCAGATTATGTTGCCGGAAATTCTTTTCTGCTTATAATTATACTGAGTTCAATCATCGCGGCTATCGGCCTCACTTTTACCGAACCAATGCTAAGACTTTTCGGTGCAACAGAAACCATTTTACCTTATGCCAAAGACTATATTACCATAATACTCTGGGGTAGTATTTTCTTTTCCTTTGCCATGTCTTCCAATAATCTGATCAGAGCAGAAGGTAACGCTAAAATAGCTATGGTCACAATGCTCATTGGTGCAATATTAAATATGATTTTAGATCCTATCTTTATATTTATTTTTAAGATGGGGATTAAAGGCGCTGCCCTGGCAACTATTATTTCTCAATTTATTTCTTTTCTCTACATACTAACTTATTTATACAGTGGCAAAAGTTCATTGAAAATAAAACTGCACCACTTAAAACCTAAAATACACATCATCATCGAAATACTTACTGTAGGATCTGCTGCTTTTTTCAGACAGGTTACCGGGAGTATAGTAGCTATCGTGGTAAATAATTCTCTGAGGATTTTTGGTGGAGATATAGCCCTAATAATTGCAGGCATACTTCATCGGGTTATTATGTTTGTGTTTATGCCCTTATTTGGAGTAATACAAGGAATGCAGCCCATAGTAGGATTTAATTATGGAGCAAAAAAACTTGATAGAGTAAAAGAAACTATTAAATTATCGCTTATCACTACTACCGTTATTGCCACTTTTGGCTGGCTGATAGCAGAACTTTTCCCTTTTGCAATTATAAATATATTCACCGGTGACGCAGAAGTAATAGAAAAAGGTTCCACTATAATAAGGATAGTCCTCTCTATGATACCAGTAATCGGAATACAGATAGTAGGGGCTGCCCTATTTCAGTCTCTGGGGAAAGCGGTTCCTTCGTTAATATTATCTTTACTCAGACAGGTTCTATTATTTATCCCTTTAGTTATTATACTGCCACGGGTTTTTGGCCTTGGACTTTTGGGTATTTGGATCGCCTATCCTGCTGCAGATATTTTGTCGGTAATCCTCACCGCTTTGTTTTTAAGAAGTGAATTAAAAAAGATGAGCTTAAGCCTGTGGTAAGATGTGCCAGACTATCCTCTGATTTAAATAATGAAACCTGCCAGAGAACCGTCCCCTGTCAGGTTAACTTAAAACCTGCCCATTTATAATTATCGGGTCCTTCTTTTTTCGCAATGTACATAGCTTTATCCGCACTTTTCATTAAAACCTCTTCCCTTTCTCCGTCATCAGGGAATAAAGCTATTCCAATGCTTAAATGAATATTTAGTGAATTATTTTTTATTTTGATAGGTTCACTAAAAACACTGAATATTTTCCGGACAACATCTTCGGTATTTTCCCGGGAATTTTTAAGCCGGGGTAACAGAATAATAAATTCATCTCCCCCCAATCGACAAATAGAATCACTTTCTCTCAGAAGACTGTTAAATCTTTTTGCGATTTCCCGAAGAAGCTCATCTCCAACGTCATGCCCGAATTTATCATTAACTTCTTTAAAATTATCCAAATCCAAAAACATCAGAGCAAATTTCTTCTTTTCTCTTTTAGCATAAGCTATTTCCTGTCTCATTCTATCATAGAATAAAACTCTATTAGGTAATTGTGTTAGGGGGTCATACAGGCTAAGAAATTTTAATTTTTCCTCTATCTGTTTTCTCTCAATTGCAGTAGCGACCTGTTGAGAAACAAACTCCATAAGTCTTATATCTTCTTTAGAATAAAGGTTCGGATCAGTGTAACTTTGCAAAATCATAGAGCCGATAATCTTACTTTCTATTTTTAAAGGAACCCCCAACCATACTTGCTTATTGGTTATTACATCATGGGAATTAAAATCTCCTCGGGCAATCATCCCTTTATACTTATTATAATTTAACAGTAATGACTCCCCGGTTTTAAAAATATAATTAAAAATACTGTCAGAGTCACTATATTTTGAGACTAGAATATCCTTATCTTTTTCTCCTGTTTCATCAGCATAATAAGAAAAATAAAGTTTATTTTTCTCTTCATCGAATAAAGCAATGTAAAAATTAGTCGTATCGATAATAGTTCTGAGCTCTTCGCGAATAACAGGATAGAGTTGCGTCAAGGAAATATCGGAGTTAGCTGCGCGGGAAATATTATATAATACGTTATTTACTGTTTCATTTACCTTACGATTAGTAATATCATTGAGTAAAAATATTTTTCCAATAGTTTGTTCATTCACCTGGTTTAAGGTAATAGAAACAGAAACGTGAATTAATTTATTATTCTTTTTCTTTGCAATCAATTCCAAATCCTTAAAAACACGGTCACTACCCAAAATATGTGTACGCCAATTAGTCAATACCTTTTCAATATGTTTGCCCCTCATCTCCTCAAGTTCATAACCAAAAAGTTCTTCAAATTGTTTATTTACTTCCAGAATAATTCCATCCATGTCGGTATAGGATAATGCTTCCGGTGAATTTTTAAATAAACCGATAAACTCCTGTCTACTTCGTTGAAGTGCTTGTTCCTTCTTTTTAAACTTGGATGTATTACTAAAAATAGGTATTAGTCTAAAATCTGTTTTACTATTTCTATTATTAAATCTATTCGGTCCTGCTTTTAACTGCCTGAATTTATTTACCAATTTACTTAAATAACTACTGCCTTTTCTTTTTCTCTTCATTAATCCGTCTCTTTTCTTTGAAGTCTAAATTACAAACTTAAGCTCTTCTATGCTCTTCCATTTAATCATTCTGATTGATTATGGGATTTACAAAATTAGAAGTAATCTCACTGTCCCAGGGGAAAAGTACCCAGGTATCCTGGCTAATTTCGGTAACAAAAGTGTCCACCATCGGTCTTCCATCGGGTTTAGCATATACGGTAGCAAAATATGCCCCTGGAATCATATCCCGAACAGCTTTTCCCGTTTTGCCGGTATCTACTAAATCATCAATCATTAAATATCTATCTCCTCTATCCTTAAATTCAGTAACCCTTTTTAAGATGGAAAGTTCTCTCTGATGCTTTAAAGTATAGCTGGAAATACAAATCGTATCGACATAATGAATATTCAATTCCCGGGCAATAATAGCAGCCGGAATTAACCCTCCCCGGGCTACAGCGATAATTCTATCCCATTTCTTCTTTGTGTCCAGTAGTCGCCAGGCTAAAGCCCGGCTATCCCGATGAAATTGTTCCCAGGTTACCTGGTAATTTCGCTGATAATTGCTTTTATTTTTATTCATATTTTTATTTTCCCTTTTTATCAAAATAATAAATATATCTCTTGGTATTATTTTTAAGCTAATTAATTCTTTATTATCATTAGAACAAAACATAAAAATTAAAATAACATTTTATTCTCAGAGGTATTTTATATATTTATACCACATAATTTTTAAAAATCCTCTTTTTACAGAAATAAAAATATAGCATAAGACGATTAAATTATTTTATTCTCTAATTTGTATTATAAAATAAAATTAAATGTCGGGTGAAGAATAAAAAGAAGAGAGGAACTCGCTTTCTCTTTTTAGCAAATGAAAATAATATATAAAAAGCATGGTTAATTCTTATTATGCAGTTTAATAAAGACTACCAAAACTTGGAAAGAGATTGAGGTTTTAGAATTGAATTAAATTAAATCAAAGGAAACCTTTTGATTTTTTTGGAATATTCTGGGGGGACAGCTCAATAATAGTCTTGCGTTAGCTCATCAGCAATTTTTTCCGCAAGCTCCCGCAATACTTCTCTATCGTGTTTAAATACACTCATTTTTTAATGCCCTTTTATATTTTAAATTGTTCCTTTTGGAAAAATACATCCCCCTTTTCTGTTGTTTGATAGTGGCTTGCAGGTAGTTTTAGTATTATAATTCAATAAGTTTAAGGAGAATACTTTTCTAATACTTAATTCAGGTATTGTGTTATTATTTTTTAAAAAATACACTTTTTCTAATATATTGTCAAGACTATGTTTGCTCTGAACCCTATATGGAATAAGGTTCTAAAACTGCTTTTAAATTTTCTAATACCATTTTGGTTTTGACTTCAATGTCTCCCTCTTTCATCTCCCCGGTCTTAGGGTCAATAGGGATCTGTCCGGAAACAAATATTAAATTCCCCGCTTTCAGGCCAGGGGAATAAGGACCAATAGCGGCAGGTGCCTTTTTATTTAATATAATCTCTTTTTCCATCTTTTTAAATCTCCTTTTTTATTTTTAAGAATCTCAGAGAGCGGGCTTGTAAGCAGAAATCTTAATGCTTGCTACCTTAATATCTGATTCTTCAACAATTTGCTTGATATCTTTGCTTATTTCCGGTGTTGATTTAATCAATGACTCCAACTCATCCGATTGGTAGGTTTTGCGCTCAGAAACTTTTATTTTTTCAAGTCCTGCTTTACGCAGCCCGGAAAGATATTCCTTTTCACTTATCACTCCTGAAATACAGGCACTGTATAAGTTTTTATTTTCTCTCAACCATTCCGGGATGTTCTCACCCACCATATCTGAAACTACCATTTGGCCTCCCGGTTTTAATACACGACTAATCTCAGAAAACACTTTCTCTTTCTCCGGAGAAAGATTAATAACACAGTTAGAAATTACCCAGTCAACCGAAGATGATTTTACAGGAAGATCCTCGATTAATCCTTTACGCACCTCAACATTCTTGACTCCTGCAGCCTTGATATTCTCCTCCGCTTTGCTAATCATCTCTTCGGTCATATCCACACCGATGACCTGCCCTGAGGGTCCCACCTTACGGGCAGCAATCAAAAGATCAAGCCCGCCGGCACCCGGGCCCAGATCAAGCACAACATCACCTTCCCTGACTTCACTGTAGGCCAATGGATTTCCACAACCAAAAGTTGTAATGGCAGAATCAGCAAGAAGATTATTAAGTTCCTTTTCGCTATAGCCGATATCCTTTGCTTTAGGGGCACAGCATGTTTCTCCGCAACTACCACAACAACAACTTAGCTTTTCCCGGGATATTGCTTCAGCATAAGTTTTTTTTACTTCCTCTCTAATCTTTTTTGCATCAATTTTCTTTTCTTTAGAATTCATGAAATATTCTCCTTCCTGAAAGATCGAAGATAAAAAATCGTATCGTACCGAACAATAGACTTCTTTGCCCTGTTTCCCTGCAAGTATGATTCCTTTATTACAAGGAATCATTTTCCTTATAACAGCATAACATCTAAATGAAAGTTGTACTGAATACTCTATATTGAAAGGCTGAGTTTCACTTTATAAGCTTTATCGTGTTTAGTCTCTAAAAAATGAAGTATCAGGAATAGAATGAAACTAACAGACAGAGGAATAGCGGCTAAACGATAAGCCAAAATTAAACTGAATTGGTCTGCAATCCATCCATAGAGGGTTGGTGCAATTGTGGCAGAAACTCCTTCAACAAAGAGACCTATCCCAAAAATTTTACTCTGATGGTTAACCGGACAAATAAAAGTTAGCCAGGTACTTTGAGAAGGGAAAAATATACCTTCTACAGTACCTAAGGTTCCGATAAGCAAGATAATGGGTATGGGTTGGGCAATGAAAGTGATACACAGGATTAAGAAAGTAGTGATAATGGTGGCTGACAATACCAAGATAAGCGGATTGCTTTTATCTATAATTCTACTGGAAATGAGACTGCCTACTAACATTCCGATAAAAATTATACTGACACTCCAGGCAGAAATCTCGGGTTTTAAACCGAGATAATCTGTAGCATAAAGAGGAAGAAACGAAAGAATAGCCCATAATCCCAGGCTTCGAATACCCATGCTCATGAAAAATAAATAGACATAACCTTGCTTGATTTTCTTCTCTGCTTCTGTTTTAAGATTTTTTTTATCCTTTTTGGATTTCAGATATGCATAGCCTAAAAAATAACCCGGCAAAGAGAGCAGCAAGCAGGTTATTTTCCATCCCCATGTTTGAACTAAAAAACCGAATAATATACTTGCAACAATTATACCTGCTGTTCCCGCGGCAGAAAATAAACTTATATAACGTCCTCTCTGATGTTTCTTGGAATTTTCTCTAACCATAGCAGTTGCCAAGGGATGAAAGGTTGATACACCGATAGCCAATAAAAATAGAAAAGTAACAATGAAATAGATATTATTTATCCAGATTAAACTTCCTAAAAAGATAGAAGAGCAGACAAATCCACAGGCTATAATCACTCTTTTCTCATATTTATCCCCAAAATATCCGAATACTAAGGAAAAGATAGACCTTAAAGCAACGTGAATAGTTAAAATTAATCCTGATTGAACATAGCTAAGGCTAAATTCTTCTCTAAAAAGAGGCAGGAGAAAAGGTATAATGAAAAAATACATATCATTATAGGAATGGCCTAATGCATTTAGTTTTAATTTTGATTTTATTTCTTTTCTATCTTTATCAGACATTTTCTTCTTTGGCCTCGAATTAATACATTTAATTAATATAGTTCTTTTATTTTAAGATTACAAGTAAGGTTAATAAATCACTTCTTTTTTAAATTTTTAAAATCCTTTTTATTCTAACACTCCAAATAGTATTTTTCAAAATAATATCTAAATAATATCTAACAATTATTTAGTTAAATGAAGAAAAAGTACAAATAAATTGAAAAGAATGCTCTACTTAAAAAAGAAGCGCCATAAATAGGTGGTGAAAATTAATAAGTGGGTAGCAGAAAGTAAAAGGTATTATATTGTTGAGTTAGCATAACCGTCCTCTGTTACTTTTTTCTACAACGCAATATATGCCCTTTCCTGCTCTTGTTGGCACGAAACATTTATTACAAGAGATACAGGCAGCTCTTTTGATATCGCCTTCTTGCCAACGCTTAATCAAATCTGGTTCTCTAATTAAAGGACGACATAGTGAAATATAATCTGCTAAATCTTTTTCTATCAGCTCCTTGGCCATCTCGTAAGAGCGGATCCCTCCCACCAAGATTAAGGGAACAGTAATTTTTTTCTTATATAATTTTGCAGCATCACGATAGTAGACCTCATCTTCTTTTGAATCACTCTTGCTTACTCTGGAAGAAGAATATTTGCTTATCTTAAGGCCTGTTCCTCCACTTATCTCAACAGCATCAATACCTGCGAATTCAAGCAATGCTGATACCTCCACCATTTCGGATTGGGTAAAGCCACCTTCTATAAAATCATCAGAATTTATTTTAATGAGAATAGCAAATTGCTTGCCCAATTCAGACCTAATAGCCTGAAGAATTTCCAAAATAAGGCGAGCTCTATTTTCAATACTTCCCCCATATTCATCTTTTCTTTTATTAAAAAATGGAGAAAGAAATTGGCTGAGCAGATATCCATGAGCTGCATGAATCTGGACACCATCAAAACCTGCCTTTTTTGCCCTCACTGCCGCATTTTTAAAATCTTCTATGATTTGAAAGATTTCACTCTTGGTTATTTCTCTACACATCATACAATCTTTAATCTCTAAAGAAGAAGGTCCAAAAGGTTGACTTTTAATTAATTGGGCCGAAGCTCGGCCTCCTGCATGGGCGATTTGCATAATAATCTTACTGCCTTCTCTATGGACTTTTTCAACTATTTTAATATAACTGGAAATAAGTTGGTCACTATAAATGCCCAATTGTCTTATCCCTGCCTGTCCGGTTTGATTAACATAGGCATGACTGGTGATAATCAATCCTACCTGACCTTTGGCCAGTTTTAACATTAATTCAACCAACTCTTCGTTACAGGAGCCATCAGGATTTGCTAATCCTTCCCAGGTTGCACTGCGGATAAATCTATTTTTCAGTTCCATCTGATTAATCTTTGTTTTATCAAACAATTTTTTCACTAATAGTCTCTCCCTTGATATTTAAATAATTTCCGATAAGAATTACTTATTATATTTTAATCTAATAACCTTCGGGTATAAACCCTGAACTGTAACTTTTTTCGTAACTTATCTCCCAAGCACGGTTAAATACTCTTTTCAGATCGCGAACCAGAATACTACTCTCTCCTTTTATTGTAATAATTGAATCTGCCGTTGCTTCTCCATATCCAACCGAAGAATCAATTGTAAAACCATCATCGTCTATTAATTTAAACCTAACCGTTATTTTACATTTTTTATCTGATTTATTTAATACGGTAAATTGCCAGGCCCAGTAAACACTTTTTACTTCTGTAATTCGTGTAAATTTATAACCATCGGAAATGAACTCTAACGGATAGTCTGGCACATCCGTTTCAATGTTACCTCGGGAGCCTTAGTTGTTCTAAGTGTGGTATAAGACGGGGTAAGGAATCAGCCCAGAGCCCATCCTCTTTAATCATCTCTTTGACTTTTCTCATCTTCTTCTGTCTAAATCCCCTTTACAATGATTCCTTACCGGTCATTTTTTCAATTTTTACTTTAATAATGATTAATTTTCCCAGAATATCCTCCGGGTAAGAAAATACAGATGGAGAAGTATGGGCATAATAATGATGCATTATAATATCCAGGGCACTTTTCTTTTCTGCAATATCTTTTAAAATAACTGCTGTTCCAAGAATCAGGACACTCTTATACTTCATACTGGTCTTGCATGCTTCCCGAGATTGCACCAGTTCTACATCAACCTCAAATTCTATGCAAACCTTATCATTATTACGAAGAATATCCAGCTTCCGCCCTTCCCCGGCTGAATGTAGATAGATATAATCATCCCGATAACCAAAATTCATGGGTACCACATAAGGCTCATCTTGCCAGCACATTGCAACCCGGCAAATAGTTGCTTTTTCAATAATAGACACTATCGTCTTTTTATCAACTATTTCTTTATCTTTTCTTCTCACAATATCTAATCCCTTTGTCTTCAGACATTATTAATCATTTAGAATATTGATGTCCATAATTAAACCAGTATATAGAGTATTGAATAAAAAGTAAAAACTATTTTCCTGACAGAGAACCGTCCCCTGTCAGGTTTTGGCTCATTACCTCTACCCTTTCAGATTAATTAATAAATAGTTTTATAAATACTAATATTAAGATACGACAAGAATGAGAAAAAATCCTTCTTTTGAATGAAAGTTTTTGATTATCGATTTTTCGATGGAAAGGAAAGGATGGATTCCCATTCCCCGATCAGGTCGAGGACAGGTTTCATGGGAATAATACATCATTAATAAATACAGGTACAAGATAATTTAGTTAGCCGTTAGGCAGTAGTGCCTGTCTCAAGGTTAATCCAACTTCTACTCCTGGCACTGCTGATGATTGCTTCGATTACTTGCATATTTGCCACAGCATCTTCGAGCGGTACCGGGACCTCTCTATCTTCCAGCACTGCCCGGGAAAACAGGTCTCCCTGAATAGTATACTGGTTACAAACTTCCAGCACCACCTCTTCAATCCTGATACCATCTCCATACCATATTTTACAGGGCCGGTCAGACGGGGCATTGAAAGGTATTTCGATTTCAATCCGCCCTTTGGTACCAAAGATATTAACCCGCTGATAAGGTACTAGCTGGGTAGCACAGGTAAATGTAGAACTACCACTGGCAAACTCCAATATACCAGAAGTTAGACGGTCAACTTTCATATTTGGATCTTCTTCTATAATGCCGCAGACCCGCCAGGGCTCAGCCTCAAAGATAAACCGCGAAAGCGAAATACAATAACAACCAATATCCATCAGTCCCCCGCCGCCAATATCAGCTTTGTTGCGAATATTATCGGGGTCGGTATTGTAGTAGGAGAAGAAAGTCTGAATCGTCCTTAATTCGCCGATTTTCCCTTCGGTAACCCGTTGCTTCGCCCACTGCCACTGCGGATGGTGACGATACATAAATGCTTCCATTACCTTTAGGTGTGGAAATTTCCGGGAAGTGTCCAGCAATTTCTGAGCTTCAGCTGCACTCAGACTAATGGGTTTCTCGCACAAAACGTGTTTACCGGCATTCAGTGCTTTGATGGTCCAGGGAACATGCAGATGATTGGGAAGCGGAATGTAAACAGCATCAATGTCGGGGTCGGTTAGTAGTTCTTCGTAGGAACCATAAGCTTTCTCTATGCCTAATTGATCGGCTGCTGCCTGTGCCTTTTCCAGTTGTCGTGAAGCAATGGCGGTAACCGTGCAATACTCGCCCAATTTCATAGCGGGAATTACCTTTTCAGTACCAATTCTGGCGGTGCTCAGGACACCCAATCTAATCTTTTTCATTTAATTATCCCCTTTTATGGATTAAAATATTTTCCCATAGGTGATGAGATGCTTATTCCCCTTCTTTTTTCTTTTTCTTCTCTTTATACATATTTTCATCAGCTATTTTTATTAATTCTTCTATAGATAGAGGATTGGCCGGGTTATAATAAGAAAGACCGATACTGAAACCTATTTCATAGGGTTTTGCCAGTCTCTGATTTAATTTCTTTAAATTTTTATTTAACCTCTCTCTAATAAGGGAAGCATCATTTAAGGAGTTCTCCGGGAAGATGAGCAGGAATTCATCTCCTCCGAGACGGCAGATGATATCCGCCTCTCTTAGGGTTGATTTAAACAGTTGAACTACTTTTTTTAAGACCTTATCCCCTTCTTCATGACCGAAGGTATCATTAATATATTTAAATCTGTCTATATCGAGATAGAATAAAGTGACGAAAGTTTTCTTTCGATTAGCCATTTTAATTTGTTGTTCAAGTAGATTTAGACCATATCCCCTGCTGCAACAGCCGGTAAGAGTATCATAGTGGGCTAACTTTTCCAATTCTTCTTCCAGCTTTTTTCGTTCAGTAATATCAAAATAGGTACCTATTCCTCCCTTTAATCTTCCATCGATTACAATATTAGAAATTGATAAAGAAACCGGAAAGAGAGTACCATCTTTCTTTCTCCTGATAGTCTCAAAATTAAGATAGCCTTTTAATGATTTTTTAGTTAATCTCACCCCTTCTTTTAATTTACTAGTGGGATGAATTGTCCCGTCATCAATATTTCTGCCTTTTATCTCCTTTAAAGTATAGCCAAACAGTTCGGTAAAGCGAGGATTTATATTTAGGATAGTACCTTTCTCATCTACATAGACCAAAGCCTCAGGGTTGTTTCTAAATATACTGGCAAATTCCTGCTGGCTTTTACGTAAGGCGTCTTCCGCTTTTTTACGCTCGATAGCAGTGGCTACCTGGGAAGAGACAAACTCCATAATTTTGATGTCTTTTTCTGAATAGAGTTCAGGGTTGGTAAAATTCTGGACTACCATAGCCCCGATTGCTTTATCTTCTATCTTTAGGGGAACTCCTAACCACAGCCTCTCATCAGTTAAGGTTCCCAGATGAGACGGAATTAATTTTCCCCTTTCAATCATTTTATCAATCTGTTTACGATTGACTAAAAGGGGACGGCCGGTCTTGATTACATAAGCAGAAAGTGAACCAAAATTGTCATATTTTAAAGTAGTAGAAATATCATCTTTCTCACTAATAAAATAATCAAAATTTATCCTGTTTTTTCCTTTGTCTAGTAGGGAAATATGAAAATTAGTGGTATCAATGATAGTGCCTAATTCTTGATGGATAGTTTTATAAAGCTGTCTAAGAGATATGGATGAATTAGCGGCTTTAGAAATATTATAGAGGACTTGTTGAAGCTGTTCAGCTTGTTTACGTTCGGTGATATCTCTATATAAAGCAATAGTTCCCTGAGTTTCTTTATTAATTATAACCGGAGCGGTAGAGATAATTACGGGAATTAAAGTGCCATCTTTTTTCTTTCTAGTAGTTTCATAGTCAGAACAGGAAATCCCACCAAATGCCTTTTGAGTTAGAATCTTTCCTTCTTCTATCTTATCTGCAGGATAAATCATTCCTTCATCAATATATCGACCTTTAACCTCCTCTAAGGTATAGCCGAATAGTTCAGTAAATCGGTGGTTTATATTTATGATGCGGCCATCTTCATCCTGATAAAGGGCAGCTTCCGGACTACTATTAAAAACACTGGCAAATTCCTGCTGGCTTTTGCGCAAGCTTTCTTCGATTTGTATTCGTTCAGTAGTATCAGTAATAAATCCTTCTATATGTAATAATTTTCCATCAGCTGTGAAAACTCCCTGGGCCTGTTCCCACACCCATTTTTCTTTCCCTTCAGCTGTTTTAATACGATAATTTAATTTATAACGTTTCTTCGCTTTCATGCTAGCCTGCACTTCATCCCAGATGTAGTCCTGGTCATCTTTATGAATTAACTGGCCGAAAGATATTACTTTGTTGTCAATTATTTCCTCCGGTTTATAACCGGTGAGATCCAAGCAACCTTCACTTACAAATTCCATAGTCCAATCCCGATCATTACAGCAGCGGTAAGACATACCGGGCAAATTATTCATCAAGGTTAATAAAGTCTGTTGATTCTCTCGCAGCTCCTTTTCCATCTTCTTGCGTTCAGTAATATCAAAATAGGTACCTATTATCCCTTTCAATTGTCCATCAATTACTATATTTGAACCGGATATAGATACCGGGAAGAGAGTGCCGTCTTTTTTCTTTCTGATGGACTCATAATTAAAATATCCTTCAGATAATGCTATTTTATCCAGATTTTTTCCCTCTTCTATCTTCCCTGAAGGATGAATCATCCCCTCATTAATGTTTTTATCTTTTACCTCTTCTAAGGTATAACCAAACAGTTCGGTAAAACGGGGACTTATATTTTTAATGTTACCATTTTCATTTAAATAGACTACTGCTTGAGGAATATTTTCAAATATGCTGACAAGGCTCAGCTGACTTTTCTTTAAGGCTTTTTCTATCTGCAGATGCTTCATCTCCGATTTTTGTAATTCAGTAATTTGCCGGCGTAATTCCGTCAATTCATTTTGCAGCTGCTCTTTGGTTTTTTCTTTATCTTTCATGTATTTCCCTTGCCTTTTAAAGCTTATGGTTTTTAGACTTATCTTCATTCCCATCTAAAATTATTTGACTATTGAATTTTTCGATACTCTACTAATATTATAATACCAAAAAATTATAATTGCAAAGTCAATTTTTTTCTTAGCTTTTGCACCCTGACTATTTGATAACTGAAAAAATTTCAGAAAATATTTATAAAAAGAAGGATTTTTGGGAAATGTGTAGTATATTATTTAAATATATAGAATTATACCAAGAGAAGAAAATAAAAAATAGGAGATAAGAACTATCAATCTAAATCAAAATCAAAACCCTGAAAACGAAAAAATTGAAAATATAAAAACAAGATTAATAATTGATTTTACTTTTAGCTGCTTCACTTTATCAATCTTCTTTGTAGCTGCACTGATTTTAAAATATCTCTTCCAAATTTCTCTCTATAGGGAAATTTTATTTCTTATTTTTAGTTGGGCTGCCTACAGTTGTTTAACTCGATGCTTTATAAAAAAGAAGGAAGTTAATCTTAAAACATTAAGATACCTCAATTTCACTCATTATATTATAGGTCTGGCATTCATGACCACTATTTTTTATTATATTGGCGGCGCATTCTGGATTGGAGCTATTTTTTATGTCTTTATTATCCTTTATGCCAGTTTTTTATCTACTCCCAAAGAAGGATTTGTCATCACTCTTATCACCTTCACGAGTTATGCCTTTATAGTTTTATTAGAATATTTAAATCTCCTCCCCCATAAAGGTTTATTCGAGATAACCCCTTCCCTTTATCAAAATGGACAATATATTATCGCTACCATCCTGCTTACAGGAGTTGCTTTTGCTTTAATTTTTATTACCGGTAAAAACTTTGCTCGGATACTTAGAGCAAAAAACGAAGAATTAAATCAAAACAAGAAAATATTAGAAGAATTTAATGATAAATTAGAAGAGAAAGTAAGACATCGAACACTGGGGTTAAAAAATTCTAAAGATCAATTGTCCGTGCTCTATCAGATCTCCCGAACCATCAACTCAACCTTAAAACTCGATGATATTTTGCAAACTATTTTAGATTTTTCTATTAAAATAAGCGGTGCGGATAGGGGCTCGATTATGCTTTTAGATAAAAAGAAACATATTTTTTTTATTAAAATCCCCTATGATAAGAGCGAAAAAAACATTGATAAGATTATTTTTACCGAAAATGAAAATACTATCGGCTGGGTGGTTAAAAATAAAAAACCCTTATACATTGAAGATTTAGAAAGCGACAAGTATTTTACAAAAATTAAGATAATTCATCGGCAGATAAAACAACTTTTCATAATTCCCATAATTGTAGAAGGAAACGTAATTGGGGTTATAAATTTAGAAAATACTTCCCTTACCTCTGAAACAATAGAGTTACTTAAATCCTTTTCTGAGGGAGCTGCAGTTGCTATTAACAATGCCCATTTATATCAAAAAATTCAGGAAAGTTATTTTGAAATAGTAAAAGCATTAGCGCAGGCTATAGAAGCAAAAGATCCTTATACTCATGGCCATTCAGCAAGAGTTGTAGAATATGCAACTTTAATTGCCCAAAAGTTGAACCTGCAAGAGGAGGAAAAAGAACAATTAAAATATGCTGCAATGCTGCACGATATTGGAAAGATTGGAGTTAGCGGACTTATTTTAAATGCTCCCAGAATTTTGACCAACGAGGAATATGATGAAATAAAGAAACACCCATCTATTGGAGAAAATATTATTCAACATGTAACATTATTACAACCAATCAAGCTTTTAATTAGATACCATCACGAATGGTATAACGGTAAAGGTTATCCTGACGGATTATCCGGAGAAAATATACCTTTAGGTGCACGCATCCTGGCCGTAGCTGATGTCTATGATGCTATGAAATCCGACCGACCCTATCGTAAAGCCCTAACCGAAGAAACAGCTATCCAGGAACTTAGACGAGGAAACGGAACTCAGTTTGACCCTAAAATAGTAGAAATATTTTTAGAAATATTAGAACAAAAATAGCGAGGGAACAACGGTTCTTTAGCAAACTAATGAGAATTATAGCAAAATTAATCAGGGCTTGGGTTCACATCCATTTTTTTCTTTTAAAAAAGATGACCATAACAATCCCTATAATTAGCATCACTGATAAAATTAACGGGTAGCCCCAGAACCATTTAATTTCTGGCATATATTGAAAATTCATCCCATAAATACCAGTTATGAAAGTCAGAGGAATAAATATAGTGGCAATAATGGTTAACACTTTCATAATTTCATTCATTCTGGTATTTATGCTGGAAAGATAAATGTCCAGTATTCCTGAAATTATATCCCTTAAGCTCTCTACAGTATCCATAACCTGAATTGTATGACCATATACATCCCGAAGATAAAGATTGGTAGATTCAAGTACAAGAGGGGATTCTCCTCTTTCCAGGATACTAATTACTTCCCTTAATGGCCAAACAGATTTACGTAAAAAGATTAAATCTCTCTTTAATTTATGAATTGCCTGCACATTTGCGGGATTTTGTTGACTAATCACCTTATCTTCTAAATTCTCTATTTCTTCATCCAGCTTTTCAATTATAGTAAAATAGTTATCAACTATTGCATCCATTAAAGAATAAACAAGATAATCTGCTCCTAATTTTCTTATTCGTCCAATATTATTTCTAATCCGATCTCTAATAAAATCAAATACATCTCCTTCTCTTTCCTGGAAAGAAATTACGTAATTCTTTCCCAGAATCAAACTTACCTGCTCAACTTTCATTTCATTGCTCTTTTTATCACAATAAAGCATCTTTAAAATAATAAAAATATAATCTCTGAAATCTTTTATTTTAGGACGTTGATCGGTATCTACAATATCTTCCAAAATAAGAGAATGTAAATTAAAAAGTTTTCCAATTTCTTCTATAACTTTAATCTCATGTACACCATCTATATTTATCCAGGTTATAGTCGATTTATCTTTATAAGGGAAACACTCTCCGGCAGATTTTACTTCTTTCTCTTGAAAATGTTCTTCATTATAGTCAATGATATTAATCTTTACTTTTTCCATTCTCTTATTACCGATGTGGACTATGGTTCCCGGAGGAAGCCCTACTTTTTTTGATTTTTTCTTAACCAGTTCAGGCAATACAATTCACCTCGTTTTAATATAGATAGATATAATACCTAATAATTTATAATATCGATTCACGGATTTAATGAGGGTTACTTATTCTAAAGGTAATTCTGATTCTTCGCCCTCAATTTCCTCTTCTATTTTGCTTCCAACTCCTTTTTGTAGGCCGGTATCCAGTTCCCTAATCTTCTTTTTTTGACTGGAAATCATCTTCCTGGTCTTTACCATCGAAGGTACTGAAACTAATAAACTCATCAAAATCCCCAAAGCAAGAGTAGTTAAAAGCACCAATGCTAATGAGCTTTCAAATCTCCAGGTCAAAAAACTTACCGTTATAGGAACTGCGTTCTGAAGCGCAAAGACAACAGCCAGAATAGCTACAATAATAGCCACAATCAATTGTAATTGCATGCAAATTACACTCCTTTCTTTTATTCTTTTAATTTTAAACTTTGTCAGGGGACGGTCCTTTGACAAAGTCCTTGCCTTCAAGCTTGTTATTATAGAAACGCTGGGTAGGATAAGCAAAATCTATATCACTATTCCGGGCGAATTCTTTTAAAATATCTTCCCAAATTACCTGTTCACTATCTCGACGGCGTTGAGGTTCACAAAGATACCGTATTGTCAACAAGACTCCACTATTCTGCACGCTGGTATAAACAATTGGGGTAAGTTTGGAATATAATATCATAAATTTTTTACTGGCCTCTTTTATTCTCTTCTCAGCAGCTTTACTTAATTGTTCAGCATCCTTATCAGCAATTTTTTGTAATATTTTTTTGGCTTCCTTCCAATTGCTTTCGAAAGTTATAAGGACCGGAATTTCATTCCAGATATACTGAAATCCTTTGCTATAATTTGCCAGCACCTCACTCAACACCATGCCGTTAGGAATATGCATAATTCGACCAGTACTCTGGTCGGCATTTACCCAATTACCGATTTCCAGAAGAGTAAATTGGAAAACCCGGGTATCAATAACATCCCCGGCATAATTCCCAATTTGAATCCGGTCTCCCACAGAAAAAGGTCTCCGACTGATAATAAAGAGCCAGCCAGCAAAATTGGACACTACATCTTTTAAGGCAATGGCTATACCGGCTGACAACAAACCCAGGTAAGTAGCCATAGACTGAAAACCACTAAACCAAAGACGCCCTATTAAAAATATGCCTAGAATAATAAGCATATACCCTGATGTTTTTCTCCAGCTATAACGAGTACGCACATTTTCAGTCCGACGCCACACTATCTTTACGATCAAAGAGTAAAGAATCCACAAAATTAAGCTGATAATCAGCGAAGCAAGTATCTTAATCTGTGCTTCGGGGGTCAAGCCTAGAGCTTTCTGTATCCACTCCGTTAAATTTTTCATATTTAATTTATCCTCCCCATCTTTAGGAGCAGTTTTGTATTATCTGTTACATTAAAATAATCTTACCAAGATTTTTTTTCAGACCCACCTACACCTTCAGGATAAGAGTTTCCTAGACTCTGGCTGATGAAACATTAAAGTCCACATTCCAATCATTGATATTCCCACAATAATTGAGTAAACTGCCGCAATTTTTTTAACTTTCATTAATCTGCATTCTTTTCTCATTTATTCCTAATTAAATTATTTTTTTTCTTCATTTTCTTAATTTTAAATAATAATCTTTTCTCTTAGCAATTTCATCCAATATTGAATGGAGAACTTTGGATTTTGCTTTAATCTCCAGTCCAGTAGAATCTTTCTTAGCTTTATTCAATGTCTCCTCTAATTCTTCAATCTCTAATACTGTTGCGGCAATACAATAATAACTTTTAGAGCGCCCTTCATTAAATTCTTGTAATATAACTTTTAATAAATCTTCTCTTTTTTTCTGTATCTTTTCAAACTCATTGACTCCATTCTTCTTTATAAAAACTATATCGTCTTCTAATTTCTGATAACAAATAAAAGAATCAACCCGTTTGCTAAATTCTCTGTGCTTTGTCCATTTTTCACAGCTCTCATTTTCTTCACATTGCCAGCAAAATTCTATCCCTTTTTTCTTTATCACACAGGTGATAAAAGGACATCCGGCAGACATTCTAAATTCGCTCTTACACCCTCCGCATTTGCTTTTACTTTCGGTGTGGTAACGAGGACATAATCTGCACGAAAGACCACATATTCCGATCTCTGGATATTTAATTTGAATATTTACTTTTTTTATCATATTAATTACTTTTACTGCTTTTTAAACTCTGCTAAACTCATCCTCTTTATCTTATAACTTCTACGATGTCAGCAGGCATTATATCTGTACTGGAAAACTTAGTGGTAACCAGGGCTATAGAAAGTTTTTCTTTAACTGTGATTATCCTTGCCTGGGCAATTAAATCTAATTCTCTATCCAGGATTTCGTTAGTTTTAGGATCTAGTATAACTTCTCCTTCCTGGAAGATTTTTATTTCATCCCCTACTTTGATACTAGAATCTTCCCCTAAATTTATATACACCTTAGTTATTTCTCCACTCGAAGTTGATTCTACTTTTACTACATATCCTTCTAAGGGCAAGGAAGAGACTATCATTTCTTTACTATCTAATTTTGCCGCAAATTCCACTGAAGCTTGCAGGCACACCTCCTCTATAGCAGAGAAAATATCGGTTACCGATTCAGAAGACAAGCCAAATCCTCCTGCCACAGGAATACGAATGGATACTCCGGATTTTGAAGTGGTCCCCTTTTTTACTTCAGAAAAAATAATTTCTCCGGTGGTCACATTTATAGCCCTTACAGTCATTGTTACTGAAGCAGATGATTTTTTTAGACTTACGGGACCTAATTTTATGCCTCCTGATTTCTGGTAAATTATACCGGTCACACTTCCTGTAACTATTAAATCTACCCCGAGCATTTTCCCAATTTTAACCGCGGTAGAAGGGTCAACTCTTCCGGAGTAAGCTTGAAAATCCTGTTCTTGTAAGATCGCATCTAACTTAATTCTTTCGAATACTCGAAAGCCCTCAGTCTTTATCAGGGCATTTATCATTAAATCTGTAGCCGCCTTAGAGAGTTCTGAATTAAGATGCCAGATGTAACCCGGGGCAGTTGAGTCAAATCCGATAACTGCTACTCTGGGTAGCTCTTTGGAAAATCCCAGACTCGAAACCATTAATACAAGTATTAAAACCATTAAAACTATCAAAGCTATATTTCTTCCCTTTCTCATTTTTGTAACCTCCAATTTCTTATTATTTTAAAATATCTTAAATAAAATTCTCTTTATAAGTTCTTTTTAAAGGCACAAAGGTAATGCATATAATAAAAAAGTATTACTATATTTATATACTCTATATGATATTAAAAATCCTTCTTTTTTAATAATATTTATTTAAAAAAACCTGACAGAGGACCGTCCCCTGTCAGGTTTTGTTCCCCGTTACAGAACCTTCTATTCCACTTTAGGTAGATCTTGTAAGGCTTCTTCAATTTTTTCCTGGGGATAGGCATAATCTTTTAATTTCCCGGCAAAGTAAGCCTCATAAGCAGCCATGTCCACATGACCGTGCCCGCTATGACCCAGTAGTATTGTTTTTGACTCTCCGGATTTTTTACATTTTAATGCCTCATCTATAGTTGCTCGGATAGCATGATTGGTTTCCGGAGCACTAATAATCCCTTCATTTCTGGCAAAGGTTACTCCTGCCTCGAAAGTTCCTAACTGGTGTTCTGCCCGGGCTTCCACCAATCCTAATTTTAGCAAATGAGAGATAATGGGAGCCATTCCGTGATATCTTAATCCGCCAGCGTGAACAGGTGGAGGAATAAAACCATGCCCCAGAGTATACATCTTTAATAAAGGGGTAAGTCCGGCTACATCACCATAATCATAGCCATAAGGACCCCTGGTTAAAGTCGGGCAGCTTGACGGTTCAACGTTTATTATTTTTAAATCAGGTTTTCGCCCTTCAATCTTATCTTTCACGAATGGCAAGAAAAGACCGGCAAAGTTTGACCCGCCTCCCACACAACCAATAATAATATCAGGATATTCACCGATCTGCTCCATAACCTTTTTTGTTTCCAACCCGATGATAGTCTGATGTAATAAAACATGATTCAATACACTTCCCAGGGAATAATGGGTATCATCACGACCGGCCGCCTCTTCTACTGCCTCACTGATAGCCAGACCAAGACTCCCAGGACAATCAGGATCTTTAGCTAACATATCCCTCCCGGCTTGAGTATCAGGAGAAGGACTGGGAATACAATTTGCTCCCCAGGTCTCCATCATTACTCGGCGATAAGGTTTTTGCATATAACTGATCCTAACCATATATACTTTAATCTCCAAACCGAAACAGGCACCGGCAAAAGATAAAGCACTGCCCCATTGCCCCGCTCCCGTTTCTGTAGTAATCCGATTAATCCCTTCTTTTTTATTATAGTAAGCCTGGGCTACCGCAGTATTAGGCTTATGACTCCCCGGAGGACTGGTACCTTCATACTTATAGTAAATTTTAGCGGGAGTATCCAGTGCTTTCTCCAATCTCCGGGCCCGGTGAAGGGTAGTCGGTCTCCATATCCGATAGATCTCCTGCACTTCTTCGGGAATTTCAATATACCTCTCGGCACTCATTTCCTGTTCTATTAAAGCCATGGGAAATAAGGGAGCAAGGTCATCAGGTCCGATAGGCTTGCCTGTTGCCGGATGTAAAGGAGGTGGGAGTGGCTCTGGCAAATCGGCTAAAATATTATACCAGGATGTGGGCATTTCTTTTTCATCAAGACAAAATTTAACTCTTTTCATTTTTTTTATTCTCCTTTCAAATTTAAAAATTTAATTTTAACTAAATTATCTTTTTTGCTTTTTTGTAAATATATCTTGCCCCCTGAGGGGCCAATTGCACAATAAAAATATAAACATACTTAACCTCCTATCTCTTCGTATCTCGTATCTCGTGAATCGTATCTCGCAAAGATAATAGAAACCGAGAATCAGGAAAAATTCGTATTGGGCATTGGGTAAAGAAATAAAAAAGCCCCCAGTCCCAATTTATTCCAATAATAGGGACGGAGAGCTATTTTTCCCGCGGTGCCACCCTGATTGAGTCTAACAGATTAATATAATTTAATATTAATATTATTATCTATTAGACTCCTCTTGATTAAGTGTACGGTATATAAACAAAAAAACCTTTCATCTCCAAGAGACGAAAGGTTAATTCCGTGGTGCCACTCTAATAGGATTTTTATTTATTTAGAAAAATCCTACTCTTTAAGAGTACGGGCAATATAAATTAATTATATACCGATACACTTTTCCTTTTCACGAGGGAAAAATCCGTCAGAACTTACTCGGACTATTTGAGTCCTTTCAGTTTGAAGCTTGTGGGTCCATTTCGCAAATCCTTTAAAATTTTTGCCGATTCTCACCATAAACGACTCTCTGTAAAATTTTGTAATCTGCTACTTCTCCCACGCTTTGCTTTTAACTATTATTTTATTTTTATTATTATAACATAGGTGTCAAGTCTACGAATTATAGTATCGAGTATATAGTATCAAGTATCGAGTTAAGAAAGAGAAAGAAAAGAGAAAGAAAAGTACCATTCTTCTTTTTGTCTTACTATCTCAATAAAATTTACGCTAATCGCTAAAATATTTATAGTTCTCTTAAAGTTTATCAAAGGTGTTTTCTTGCAATATTTCTCTTTTCTTATTAAACATAACTATAGTACCGATTACCCCAATAAAAAAACCTATAGGACAGGCAAAGATGGCGATAAGAAAGAACACCACTTCAAAGGCTTTCATCAGGTAGCTTAATATAATTATATGACTGGTAACCTGCTCTAAAGCATAAAAGATATTGTGTAGTAAAGCAAAGACAAAAAATCCTGCAGCAGAAACCCCGGTCAATATTAAAAGCTTTTTAAGCTTCCCCTCTACTTTTTGTACTAAAGTTAGACCAATTAACACACTACTAAATATAAGCAAAATAGCTGAGGAAATTATCATAAAAGCACCACTTACAATTCCTCTAAATGCGGGGATAAAAATTATACTTACTGCTAAAATAAAAATTGCTACCAGCAAATAAAATGTTACTCTCAATACATTTTCTTTTTGACTCATCTCAGCCCAACCCACACTTTTCACCCCCTATTGAGTGAATACTTTGTCAGCGGGTAACGACTCCTTAACAAAGTTAATAGTTTTTATAAATCTTACGAAAATGAAACCCGTAGACAGCATAGATTATGGCCATAGGGAAAAGTTGTGGACGCCGAAACAAAGTCCAAAAAAAGATTTTCCAATAATAAATTCTTTCCTTCCCTATTATACCCAGCTGCCAGACAGATTTAAGGAACGCAGTAAGATAACAAAGACGAAATTGATATCTCTTCTTTTGTAAAGGTTTAATATTTCTTAAAAGCATCAGGATACGTTCATAGTAACATTTAGGGGAATAAATTGTATAGAGAACTCTTTTATATCCATCGATAAGTGCTTTGTAGTTCATTTTAGGAATAAAGTTAATGGAAAGATCGGTATTATTACCCGTACTTTCTTTTAATAATCTATTTTCTCGGATAAGTCGTTGGTAGAGTTCAGTTCCCCGAGGGGCGTTTAATAGCCCGACCATGGCACTGACTATCCCACTTTTTTGGATGAATTCAATCATTCTTTCAAAAATCGCCGGTGTATCATTATCAAAGCCTATAATAAATCCTCCGTTAACTACCAAACCAAACTTTTGAATCTTTTTAACACAATTTATCAGATCACGATTTTTGTTTTGCAACTTGTTGCATTCTGCCAAGCTTTCTTCATTAGGAGTCTCAATACCCACAAATACTGCAACAAACCCTGCCTGAACCATCATCCGCATAAGTTCCTCATCATCGGAGAGACTTACCGTGGTCTGAGTATTAAAGGTGAAAGGATATTTTCGTTCTTTCATCCAATTAATCATTGCAGGAAGTACTTTATTTTTTAATTCTTTCTTATTTCCAATAAAATTATCGTCAACAATGAATACCCCACCTCTCCATCCTTGTGAATAAAGACTATCTAATTCTGCTAATATCTGGTCTTTAGTTTTTATTCTCATCTTATGTCCAAAGAGGAAGGTAACATCACAAAAATCACAATTAAAGGGACACCCTCGAGAATATTGGATACACATAGTGGCATATTTATTTATATCAGCTAATTCCCAAAGGGGAATGGGGGTCTTTTTTATATCTACCCACTGATCTGAGGTGTAGATATGTTTAAGGTGTCCTCCTTTTAAATCTTCTAAAAATAGAGGTAGGGTGATTTCAGCCTCATTAAGTATAAAATGATCTACATCATTCTCAAAATCTTCATATCCGGACGTAAAGAGAGGACCACCGGCAACAATCTTAGCTCCCAATTCTTTGCATTGAGTAATTATCTTCTTCACCGACTCTTTTTGAATAGACATAGCACTAACAAATACATAATCAGCCCATTTAATGTCTCTATCACTTAATGCTGTTACGGTCATATCTACTAGTTTTTTCTCCCACTCTTTAGGAAGCAGGGCAGCTACGGTTAACAGCCCCAAAGGAGGGAGGCTCGCCTTTTTAGAAATAAATTTTATGGCATATTTAAAACTCCAGAAGGTCTCTGGATATTCAGGGTAAACAAGAAGTATTTTCATGTTAATCTTCCCTTTAATTTTATATTTTCTTGCAGATGAAGAATAAAATTTCGCCTGACAAAATAATTTTTATTGTTGACTTATATTACCCCTTAGTGCTTCCTGCTGTCAAATCCTTAAATGAATGACCCTGCAGCTTGCCACAAGGTCATTCATTTATAATAATATCATCTATCGCAAAATATTCTCTTTTTTAACATAAATTATTTTTTATTCTAAGTTTCCTTTTTCATTAAGTTTAATTACCCAGGCATCATATCTTCCTGCTCCTTTTGATTCGGTGTATCCAGCAAGGGCATAACCACCATCTTCTGCCTGAATTATACATCTTGCTACATCCTCATCACTTCCGCCGAAAGTCTTATCCCAGGTGAGGATCCCCCCTGCGGCATAACTCATACACCAGAAAGAGATTAGCACCAGAAATACAGAAATAGTTACTAATTGGAATTTTATGACTTTTCTCATATAATATATACCTCCTCTTTAAAATATAATATTCACTTACTTATACACCATATTTTTTAAACTTTGTCAGGGGACGGTCCTTTGACAAACTTTTCAATTCTCTTGAAACTATTTTATCCAAAATTTCCGCTCCCTTCAGAATAACCTCTCTACATTTTTTCTCTTCTGTCCGGTAATTGTCCTTTAATGGTTTGCAAAGGATATCACCCATTTCTTTTTCAAAAATATCAAATAATTCTTTACTTAATTCTTTAATTTCCGGATGTTTGTGAGCAATATCCGGAACAAAAAGCTTCCCTAAAACCATAAGGGATGCCGTCAATACACCGCAGACACTTTCAATAGCCATGCCCCCGCCAAAGGCTGCTGCCAGTCTTAGAGAATCTGAATTTAAGTTAAGATGATAAACCTGATTAGCACCAAATAAAATATTTTCCGCACAATTTAAATCTTCTTTAATTCCATACCCGTCCCGGATCAATTCTTTCAACATTTATTTCTTCCTCCTGAAGTAAGATGCATTTAAATTTTATCGTGTCATTAACCCTCTATACACCTCTGTAATTGTGGGAATTGAGATATTGCATTCTTTTGCCAAACGGATTAAAGTTCCTCCGAATATATCTCCTTCATTTCTGGTATTCCCTTTTTCAAAATCTCTTTGAAAGGAAGTCTTGGTTTCGTAAGGAAAGTTCTCGGCTTTTTGTAGAGTTTTTGCTACTATATCTTGCTCAAAATCTATATTCTTTGTTTTCCCCACTAAAACAACTTCTTCCATGATATTTTCCGCCATATGCTTTAACTTATCATCGGCAAGTACTTCTCCTATTGTTTTTCCTGAATAGGCTGTCGTTAAACTAAACGCTGTAATAAATACATACTTTTCCCATATTGCTGGATAGGGATCGTCATGCCAGCTGCTGCGAATCCCCATTTTATTAAAGAATTCGATAAGATTTGCATAATTATAGCCTGCATGTTCCGGATCTTTACCAAATATAATATGTCCCCCAGGACCTTCTTGTTTGATTGTTCCAGGTTTTTCAATACTGGAGGAAACATAGACACTTGCGGGGGAGATTATCCCTTTCTTTAAATTAATCCTGACACGTTCATAGATGTCTACTCCGTTAAGCAAGGGAAGAATTATAGTATCAATGGAAACATTTTTTGAAATTGATGCAATAGCATTATCCAAATCATATCTTTTCACACATAGCAAATATAAATCCGGGGTAGGAATATGTCTTATATTGTCTGTGGCAATATTGGGGAAGCAAAGAAATTTCTCCTTATCAGTAATCAGCTTCAGTCCTTGCTGTTGAATGGTTTTTAAATGTTCCCCTCGGCCTATAAAATAGACCTGTATAGCGCGGTTACTCCTGGTAATTTCATGAGCAATTCTGCCACCAAAATACCCGCCGACGCCTCCGATACCATATATGCAAACACTTTTAATCGCTTTACTCATAAATTATCCTTTCTACCTATTTTTAAATCAACTTTAGAATTCGATCATTATTAAGCTATTTATATTAAATTTAAACTATCCTTAAAGTATTTTTAATTTTATCAGATTTCGTAACTTATGTAAATTTATTAGAATAAACCGGAACTAAACTAAAGACGGATAATTGCTTCCTGAAATAAATAATTCTCCGGGGTGTTGGGACAAAAACTCTCTTCTTCTTGACAATGGGACTTTTTTACTGTAAATTGATAAACACTTTTACCATCTGCCTGAATGAACCCAAAAATTATAATTTAAAATAAATAATTGAGGAAGGATCAAAAAATGAACTTAATTGACTTTGGCACTTTAATTCCCTTCGTTTTGATCACAACCTTCACTCCCGGGCCAAACAATCTTAGCAGTACTTCCATGAGTATAAATTTCGGAATTAAAAAAACTATGAATTACATCTATGGAATTGTTACCGGGTTTTTCTTGCTGCTGATGTTCTGCGGATTTTTTTCTAATCTGCTTTTCGCAGCCATTCCTTCTATCGAACCTGTTATGCGCTGGATTGGAGCAGCTTATATTCTTTATTTGGCCTATGCCACTTTTAGAGCCAGCTTTTCCTTTCAGGAAAAATCTAACCAGTATCTCTGGGGTTTCCATAAAGGTCTATTGCTCCAATTTATAAATCCCAAAGGAATCATTTATGGCTTAACGCTTTACTCGGTCTTTTTAAATCCCCTTATTGGTAATCCTTTCTATATCATCCTATTCTCATTGGGTTTTGCTCTCGTAGGTCTCTGTGCTGTTTTAACCTGGGCTGCATTCGGGACAATTATTAATCAATATTTGCACCATGTAAAATTAAGAATTATTATAAACAGCATCTTATCTCTTCTTCTGGCCTATACCGCAGTAAAGATTAGTGGAATACTTTCCTGAATAAATTCTTTTTGGAAGTCCCCGGGGCCAAATCTTTATCCTTGGCAAATAGTTTGATTAACTGTCAAGAATAATAATTTGACCCCATTAACTATTTCCTAAAATATTTTTTGATAAACCCGATAAATCCTATAAGGTTTAAACCCGGCATTTTCAAAGACTCTACGAGATTTTAGATTATTTTCATTGATAGAAGAACCCTCTATATAGCGATATTTTTTCTTTTCAGCAGCCAATAATATCTTTTGAAAAATAGCCGCATTGACCGCCTTATTTCTAAACATGGGAATAACATATTGAGCAAAACCCCTTATCCCGTCAATCTTATTCCTATACCATAAATATTTAATAAATCCGAAAGGCAATAATTTACCATTCACTTTTTTTAATACCTGATTATAATCCGGTAAGGCCAAAACAAAACCTATGGGATCATCCCCAAAACGGGCAATATAGATAAGATCCCTATCTATAAAAGGTAACAATTTTTTAACTTCTAAAGAAATCTCTTCATAAGAAGGAGGACTTGAATACTCAAAGCCATTCTCTTCCTCTTGACTATTGGCGACGATTAATTCAAGTACTTTTATGATGTCTTTTGCCTCCCGATCTACTTGTTTTAGATCAATTCTATCAATCTTGAAATGATACCTTTTCATCGCAAAGGAGGCAGCTTTATCCACTCTTGCTCTGGCCATATCAAAATCATCACAATAATAAGCAAAAAAATCTGCATCCTTTTTAAATCCATATTCTTCTAATAGCAACTGATAATAGGTGGGATTATAGGAAGTCATCAAGACAGGTGGGCTATCAAATCCTTCAATTAACAATCCCCTATTGTCAACATCATCATTAGGGTAAAGCGGTCCGAGAAGTCGGTTAATACCTTGCTTATTCAACCAATTAACAGCATGGTCCATTAGACATTTAACCACTTCCCTAGAATTTATAGTTTCAAAGTAACTAAAATAACCGGTTTTATTATTCTTTTTCAGATTAATCTTCTCGTTGATGCCAACCAAAACCCCGGCCAAAGGTTCTCCATTTTCAAATACCATAAAAAAAGTATAAGGCCCGTAGGTAAATTTTTTAGAAACATCCAAGCCTAAAAATACTTTAAGCAGGTCACTTTTTAATGGTGCTACCCAATTAGGATCATCTTTGTAAATTTCCCAGGTAAAGTTAATAAACTGCATCAATTCTTTTTTATTTCTTCCCAGTTCGCGGATTTCAATCAATAGTAATCACCCTCTCTTTTTATTTCTCTGAGTAAGATGTTAGAAAAATGGTATGTGTCTATTTATTCCAATTTATTCCAAATCCTCTTTTTTTAAAGCGACAAAGGACGGTTTTTTTATATTATTTACCGCACTTTAATAATCTGTATTTACCTTATTAAACCGCCGCCAAGATAAAAATTAATCTTTTTAATCTTTGAGCAACTTGATATTAATACGACAAAGGTCTTACAAAATCCTTCTTTTTTTGGATAATTTTTATATTTTATTTAATTTATAGTAATTATTGTCCTCTCTTCTTTCTGTTCCTGTCATTCGAGGTTGATTATCTTGAATTCGACAAGAGACACCCGTCCCACTGTCAGGCTAATAAAATATTTGAAATACTTTTGCAAAACCTATTGACTTGTTTCAATTTTTTCTATATATAGTATAATAATTTATAGACATATAAAAAGGAGATAAAAATGGAACAAAAAACAGCTTCAGATAAACCTCCCCAGCGAAAAAAAAATGGTAAAGATCGAATAAAAATATTGGGTCCTGTGCACGATCTTGAAAAATACGTCCGTTCAGATTGGTGGAACCGTATTTTTAATTATCTTTATTTAAAGACCGATGGAGATGTAATAGACGATTTGAATATCACTTCCCATGAAATTGACTTGTTTTTAAACATTCTTAAAGTTTCTTCGGAAGATAAAATCCTTGATCTGTGCTGCGGGCAAGGGAGACATTCTCTTGAACTGGCAAGAAGAAATTTTAAAAATGTTGAGGGATTGGATCGTTCCCATTATCTAATCCAAAAAGCTAAAACACGTGCCAAGAAAGAAGATATTAATATCAAATTTAAAGAGGGAGACGCCCGTAAAATTCCTTATCTACCAGACACTTTTGATGCCGTAACCATCCTGGGAAACAGCTTCGGATATTTTGAGACTATTCAGGATGACCTGAGAGTACTAAAAGAAGTCTTTAGAATCTTAAAGCCCTGGGGGAAACTTCTTATTGAAGTTGCTGACGGAGATTTTTTAAAAGAAAATTTTCAGCCCAGGTCCTGGGAATGGATAGATAAAAAACATTTTGTCTGCCGGGAACGTTCGCTCTCTCTTGACAACCAGCGCCTCATCTCAAGAGAAGTTATTACCCATACAGAAAAAGGCGTAATGGCGGACCAATTCTATGCAGAAAGACTTTATTCTAAAGAAAATATGACCCGCTTTTTAGAGGCAGCAGGTTTTAGTGATATAACTTTTCACGGACAATTTTCCCCTGATTCCAAAAGAAATCAGGACCTGGGGATGATGGAAAGGTGTTTAATTGTTACTGCAACAACTAAAAAAGAATGGACCCCGGTTAAAAATAAATCCCCAAAACAAGTTAAAAATGTAGCAGTCCTTCTGGGAGATCCCAACAAACCAGATTCCTTAAAACCTTCTACCATATTTGATAGTGATGACCTCTACACCGTAGACCAATTAAAGTCGGGATTGAAAGAACTAAGAGATTTTCAATTTATCTACCTGAACAGTCACGATAGCCTAATTCAGGAACTGGCAAAACTAAAAGGGAAAATTGATTTTGCTTTTAATCTATGTGACGAGGGTTATTACAATGATGCACAAAAAGAACTCCATATCCCCTCTTTATTGGAAATAATGAATATCCCCTACACCGGTTCAGGCCCCCAGTGCCTTGCTTACTGCTATGATAAATCATTGGTACGGGGAATTGCACGAGAGATGGAAATCCCAGTGCCGGATGCTTTTTTTATCAAGCCTGAAGATACAACTTTTGAGCTGCCTTTCAGTTTTCCGGTAATTGCAAAACCTAACTTTGGTGATTCCAGTTTCGGAATTACTCAAAGATGCGTAGCCAACAGCTTTGAGGAACTTGTAAATGCTATCTCAGAAATCAGAGAAAAATTCGGTTATGATAAGCCTATCCTTGTAGAGGAATTACTCACCGGTAAAGATCTCAGCGTGGGAGTGATTGGAAACCCTCCGGAATCTTATAATGTCTTGCCGATAATAATGGCAGATTATTCCTTACTACCGGAAAATTTACCCAAAATATGCGGTTATGAATCCAAATGGCTTCCCGACACCCCTTACTGGAAAATCAAATCCATTCCCGCTGATCTTCCGGAAGATGAAGAAAAATTTATTATCGCCTGTTGTCTTAAATTATTTGAGCGGTTAGAATGTCAGGACTACTGCCGTTTTGACTGGAGACTTGACGCTAACGGCACTCCAAAACTACTTGAAGTAAATCCCAATCCGGGCTGGTGTTGGGATGGTCACCTTGCTAAAATGGCAGAGCTTGCAGGGATATCTTACAGTGAAATGTTAAGAACAATTTTACAGGCGTCGGAACAGAAATTTACCAGAACAAAGTCTTAGCTGAACGTGGAACAAAATATTTAGAAGCACTTCCCCTGTGAAAACAGGGGAAGTAAATTATTATTCAGCAAGATAAGAGTACAGGTAACGAACAAATGCCATCCAATAAGACTCGGGTGGCGATACAGTCATCTTCATTGTATTCGAGAATTCTTGTTTTCACGTTTATATCACCGGTTTCTATCCACCGATGGTACCATTCAATAGATTCAGCACCGGACGGACTTTCATCGCGCCAGCGAAATCCCAGATAGGAAGCCAAAGTTTTGATTGAATAATCATTGGTTGGCCATTCTGTCTTTTTCTTTACCATATCAAGGTAGATATCAACTGTATAATCGGAATAAAACATCTCTTTTATATTGTCTTCGGACATTACATCCGGATATTTTCCTTGTAATTTTTTCCATTGTGTTTTTTCATAAGGCGAATAATAGTAAATTACACAGGGCAATGATTTTTGAATAAATTCCCAAGCTTTACTAAAGGCTCGTCTTTCTTCTTGCTCATTTGGTTGGTCGGAGAAGAAGGCAGTATATCGCTCGCTGTTGTTATCCCCCTTGCGGCGTTCTAAGAATCCATGCAGATAACAGATATCTCTCATCGGGTCTGTTTCAATATCGAAAAATAATTCAGTAGGCGCATCTGACAAGGTGATTCGACTTTTTAAATAGGGTTTAGAACCTCTTTTAGATAAAAGCAATGCTCTTTCTTGAAATTTTTTAAGGCTTGCTGGTCCAATACCCGAAAAAATAGTCTTCCTTCCCTTTTGAAATATATCCAAATCAGCTCGTGCAAATTCAGAAACCGAATCTACCTGTTTAATCATAACCTCTCTTTTTGAACGTCCCAATTCCGGTATCAAGGTTAAATCATTAGCTTTTCTTAAACATTTAAGACAATAAGTTCTCCAGTGGCATAATTTGCATATTCCCGAGTAAGCAGGCAAAGTTTTTAATTCATGACTGGCTATTTTAGTTGCCGTTTCCAGGCAGTTTTGATATTTAGTCCACCAAGGTTCTGAATTTCGTGTACTTTGGGGTGAGTTTAAATCATACTCAATTTCTCGTCCATGAATGTCCCAAATAAAGGGATTTCGACCTCCCGATATACCAAGCCTTTCTAAAATATCGGTATAGAGGGCAAGCTGGACTGTATAGTGAAACTTTGGTTTACCTTCTGTTAATTCATTTTCTCCCTCCAAACCAGAACCGCTTTTTATATCACCGCTAATGTATCCATCACTATTTCTCCTTAACAGATCGGGTTCGCCGATTAGATTTTCTGCACTTATTCGGCCGCTGTATATTAACTCCACGCCATTATCAATAGCTTCTTTGGTTAGTTTTTCTTTTTCAATTCCCGTATATGAGCTTAAATCTAAAAATGGCATCTCTAAACTTTTTACTACTTGTTTTTCAAAATCAGTGCCTTTTTCCCATAATAATTTTACAAATACGCTGATGGGGTCCTGTTTTGAATAATCTCCAAAAAGATCCAGGGTAAAACGGTGGGGGCATTTGACATAATTATACAGCATGTTCGCGGAGAGTTTTTTGGGCATTAAATTTCTCCAAAAAATTAAGCATTATTTTTTACTTTTAATTTGTTTCTTTGCTAATTTAATCAGTTTTCCAAATTGTTTATCTTTCCGTCGTTTTTCGTAATACGACTTCTCATGGTAAACTGATTCTTTATTCATTTTTATATAGTTTTCATAGCGTTCCCGGGAAATTGTACCATCTTTTAATGCAGATAAGACTGCACATCCATTCTCTTGTATATGAGAACAGTTATTAAAGCGACATTGTCTTGATAATTCTGAAATTTCATCAAATGTATTATCAATGCCTGATTCTAATCCGATATTTCCCAGCTCCCGCATTCCCGGTGTATCTATGAGCATTGCACCGTTTTTTAATATATTTAAATGGCGGCGCGCAGTCGTATGTCTCCCCTTTCCGTCTTTTTCTCTAATAGCCTGGGTCTCAAACTGTGCTTCGGTCAAAAGATTATTTAATAAACTGGTTTTTCCCACTCCTGATGAACCTAGTAAACAAAATGTTTCACCGGGAATTAATAATTCTTCTATTTTGCTTAAACCAGAATTAGTGATATTGCTAAAAGCCATTATCTGAATGTCTGGCATTATGGTATGGATTTCGGATATCTTTTCTTCTACATTCAAAGGGGATAACAGATCATTTTTACTAAGCAATACTATAGGGCGAATATTGCTTTCATTTATCATTGCTAAATATCGTTCTAACCGCCTGAGATTGTAATTGTAATCAAGTGACTGGACAATAAAAGCTGTTTCGATATTCGCTGCAATTAATTGAAATTCTATCTTTTTACCCGATGTTTTCCTTTTTAAGATTGTTTTTCTGGGAAAGATTTCACTAATTACGGCAAAAGAATCCTGGTTAGAATATTTGGCATAGACCCAATCACCTACTGTGGGATAATCCAACGGAGAATCAGCATCGAATTTAAATTTTCCGGTTACTTCAGCAAAAACATCTTTTTTTTCATTTCTAATAATATAGCTATCCTTATTTACAGTGACAACTCTGGCTATTTGGTACTCGATTAATTTTTTAGGATCAATCTTGCTTTTAAACCAATGACCAAGTCCTAATTCTTCTAATTTCATGAGATATTCTCCCTGAATTACCACTCCAAATATCAACATTTAACCAATAAAATAAAAATAGATAACCAAAGCGGGCAAAGTCATCTCTTTCTATAGAACTTTATTACAAAACCTCTCTCTTAGATGAATTAAGCAAAATATTCATTGCTTTTTTTTCTTTATCCGATATTTCTACTAATATTTCAGAAGCCTTATAGATATATTCAATATCCTTCGTATCTCCTGCTTTTATAAACAATTTTGAAACTGCTCTCCAAAGCCGGGCAATGTCAACAAACATTTCGTAAGATACCTTTATTTCTTCTACCCCTGTTTTTTGATAACTTTCTTTTAGGAAGTCTCTATAAAGATTTCTAAACAGTGCGCCTCCGGTACCGGCTTTTTCCATTAACATGGCAGTTGTTTTAAAATCTCCCTCAACGTCTTTACTTCGTTTAAACCATTTTATTATTTCCTTGCTGGTCTTTAATATGCCTTTATAACTAATATTCTGTATGGGGGGATCCAAATAATTTTTAGCATTATTACTTATAGCCAAAATAATCTCTTTCTTTAGGTCATATTTTTTATTGGTTGCTTCAATGGTGTAAGAAAGATTTTTAGATGACATAGGCCCTCTTTCATTCCTGGCCAATTCAAAGTTCTTTAAAGAGGTTCTGACCAATCCACCTTGTTGAATGGTATCAGCCAGATAAGCACTATTTTCATCATATCCGTACATTGCTGCATAATGGCCGGCAAAATGAAATTTATTAGAAAAATAGTCCAGATGATAGCAGTCCAGTTTTATTCCAACCGGAATTCCCGAATCAATATTTTCTTTTACGTTTTCCCAAGCTTTTTTTAGTGAAGACGTTTCCCTAACATTCAATTTTAAATTGAGGTGTCGGGCAATATTTTGGGTTAATAAATCCGTTTTTATCCTTCCTCCGATAAAAGGGAAATCCATTGTTTTCATATTCCAAATAATAAAGTTCAATCCCTCGCCTAACCCAAAAAGCATGGGCTCGGATAAGTTAATCTCTTGATGTAGAAGTAAGCTTCCTGTTGCAGTTGTTTCACAATGTTGACCTTCAAATGGTTTAAAATTTTTAATTATCACTTTCTCCGCCCTCCTCTGCCATAATCATTTAACAAAATTAATTCGATATCTATTCAGAAATATTTTAAATTTTTGTTATTTTCCACCAAAACATCTTTTCATTTTCTTTATATTTTTCCATTCCAATTTTTCCCAAAACTCTATGAGATGGAAAATTATCCTTTTCTGTTTCGGCAATAACCTCGCTAACCTGGTTAAAACTAAAAGCCCAATTTATTAATTCTTTTACGGCTTCCGTCATATATCCTTTGCATCTGTATTCATCCTGCATTCCATAACCGATTTCAACTCTCCTTTTTTCATCAGGGCAACCTTTAAAACACAATCCTCCTATTATTCTGTTTTCTTTTTTTAATACTATCTCCCAACTGGTAAACCAAAGATAATCTTTCTTATTTTCTAATACCATTTCAAGAGAAGTCCTCATGGCCTCACTCAACGGTTTTTCCAGTTCTGTATCAGTAATTTTTACTCTCAGATTCCACTCCATCTTCCGCCGGTCTTCAATTGAATATCTTAAATTATTAGCATCAAGAGGAATCAATTTTAACTTTTCAGTTTCCAGAATAAACATCTTATTTCTCTTTTTCTCATTCATTTTTAGCCTTTAAAAAGGTAAATAAAAAAATAGAAAGCCATTACTAAGGATAAAGACAGTCTGATAAAAAGTGCTATAATACTGCCGATAAAAGTGGCCAGGCCAGCTTTTAAGGCCATTGAGTTTTCTTTGCCGGCGATAAGCTCTCCTACAATTGCTCCGATAAATACGCCTAATATCATTCCAAAGGGAGGAAAAAAGATGATGCCGGCTATCATCCCTATGATTGCTCCCCAGATTCCGTATTTACTGGTACCGTACTTTTTAGCTCCCAGTAGAGGGAGAAAATAATCTCCCAGGGAGACTACAATAGTCAAGACAGCAAACCTGACCAAGAAACTTTTACTAAAAACAGGTTCTTCTTTAGCAAACTGGAGCAATATAAGGGCAGCATAACTAAGCGGAGGTCCGGGAATTGCGGGTAAAATACAACCAATTATCCCTATAACAACACAGATTATTCCTAATAAAATTAAAATAAATTCCATCGCACTCAACATTCCCTTTCTTTTTAATTTATCAGACTTTGTCAGGGGACGGTCCTTTGACAAACTTTCTAAACTTTTTAGGACTTGACTAATTGCACAATCCCTCGATTAATCTCTAAAAGATTAGCAATTTCCCTATCTGCCAATACTGATTTATTTTTTAATTCACTTATCAGCTCATCACGAGAGATTTTATTTCTTCTCTCCTTTAGTGCTGTAAGTTCAAGATGATTTTTTTTTAGATATTGATCTCGGAAATTTAATGCTTTCTGATTAGTATCTATCTCTTTTTTATTCTGATTGCCTTCTTTGTATTCTAAAAAATCACGATTGTCTTCTTCTTGAGAAAATTTTATAAATAAAGAGAGGGCCTTCGGTAAATTCTCCGAAAATAGCTTTAAAACATCTTCTGTTGCAATCATTCTAGTTTGATTTTTAAGATATTCAGAATAGGAGCTCCACTTATAATCTTCTGGTAGTTTTACTAATCTGGCTTTGAGGGGATTATTATGGATATAACGGATTGCTGCTAATAAATATGGTTCACCTTCTACAACTTCACTCTTAAATCTATCTTGAAAGAGATGGCCGCTCTGTTGATATTTTTTATTAAAATATATTGCGTAAACAGTATTAATTCTTTTCATTATATGAGAAATATTATCTTTATTCTCTTTTAAGATTAAATGTAAATGATTATCCATCAGGCAATAAGCATAGAGGATAAATTCATTATTCTTCTTCTTGTTGATCAAAGTATATAAAAATTTTTGCCGATCTTTATCATCAAGAAAAATACCTCTTCCAGAATTACCTCTAAGCATAATATGATAAATCTGGCTTGAGCTTAATATTCTCTTCTGTCTAGACATATTATTTACCCCACAACTTTTTTATTATACCTTCGATTTAAAACCTTGTCAAAGGACCGTCCCCTGACAAAGTCCGATTTGTTCTGCATACTTTCCTGCTTCTTCTAATTTTGTGGATGACCGTCCAACTTCTTCGGGTGTTACATGCTCTAGCTCATTTACTTCCTTGTTTTTTGGTGGCGTACTTTCACTGCTTATAATAATAAACAGAATAATTATAGCAATTACAATTGCGCCGATTACGATAATCAAGCAGCGTTTGGACTTCATTATTTCTTCTCCTTTTAATAATATTTTTCTCTATTAAAAAAGGTGTAAACAAGGGCAATAAATAATATTAAAGATATTATTGCAGAAACCAGAGAGAATATACCTGGTAGACAAAAGGTATTAAGAAGCGTAAAGGAAACAGACAAAAAAAACAAGGTAGCGATCAAGCTGCCGGTCTTCTTTCTTTTCATGAAATCTATAAAATAAAAGATGGCAGCGACTAATAAAATTGCACTGAATATTATTTTAAAGGTGCTCTCTCCATAAATAATCCAACCCAAGAAAGCAATGGCAATACTTCCGATAATAGTAAGCCATAAAATTGTTTTATTACTCATATTCTCTTTCCTCCTTCATTTGATAAATTTAATGTGTTTCTTTGTCCTCTATTTCCTTAGTTAAAGGGACTCTCTATTAACCTAATATCTTTAGTTGTCGGATCAAGACTAACCATACACCCCAAAGGTAGAATTAACTTCGGATCAGTATGGCCAAAGTCCATATCAACAATTACAGGAATATCGCTCACCTTAAACTCATCCCTTATTACACTTAAGATAATTTTGTTAAGTTCCTCTTTTTCTTTAACCGAATAATCTTTTGCCCTACCAAAAACAATACCTTTTACCTTCTCGAGTATTCCTTGAATGCCATAATTTCTTAGCATATATCCTACTTGACTTGGTAAAGGTTTTTCTTCAGATGTTTCCAAAAATAAAACCTTATCATCCCAAAAATTTTTATCGGGCCAATAATCGGTTGACTTGATGAATTCTAAAACTTCGATACAGCCGCCCCAAAGACGACCTTGGGTAATTCCTTTTCCTTGTAAAAAAGTCCACCCATTTTCATTATTAAAAAATTCCGTACACTCTCCCAGAGTATCCTTATTACTCCAATCTTTATAGCCATTAGTCCACTTTGCATAAGGAGTATAAGTATAGGGGAAATGATCTGTAAATAAAATCTTTTTAATATGTTCTATATACTGAAAAGGAAGATGTTTAAGTTGTGCAAATCCAGCCATTACGGAAGGGCCATAAAATGTTATCATTCCTACATAATTTATATAAGATAAGAAAGTAGTTGCATCTGAAAAACCCATAACAAGCTTTGGATTCTTCTTGATTATATCAATATCTAAATACTTTAGAATTCGTACAGATTCATAACCTCCTATTGAAGTTATAATTCCATCGGTACTATCATCTGCAAAAGCTTGATTTATATCGTCTGCGCGCAATTTTGGATTTTTATAAAGTACATCCGGAGACATCCTTGCAGTGGGCATTTCAATTATTTCAAAACCAAATATTTCTTTTAAATTTTTTAACCCTAATTCATAATTATCAGGGAATAAATAGGGAAGTCCATTTGAAGGTGAAATAATGGCGATTCTTGATCCCGGTTTTATTTTTTTTGGTTTTATCAAAATATACCTCTCCTCTTCTTGTAGTATGTTTTCAGATGAAAAGTTAAAATCTTTGTTATCTATAAATTAGATTTATTTAGTTGTCAACATTAAAGGTTAGACAAAGAAGTATTTATCAACTAACGCAGGAACGATGAAAGTATTCCTCAATATTTTAGAATACCTGTATGCATAATCAACTTCCAACCATCTTTCATTTTGGTATATCCTTTACTGACAGTGCCTTTCCAATGAGATTCATTGCCGTTTTTATCTCGCCATAACGTGTCTATTTCTACAACCGCAAAAGCTCCATCGCCTTGTTCGGAGATCATTATTTTTACTGTATTCCTGTTATTATGAATTAATTCATGAGTATTAAAAAAGTCTCGCCAGTTATCTTTCCAGCGTTTCCGATTATACCTGCCAAAGGGGAATATCCAATCAACAGGATTATGTGCATTTTCATTTTTAGGCCACGGCCAAACCATATCAGGGTGAAATATCGATACTAAGATTTCCGCGTCTTTTTCGTTCCATGCACGGGTTTCACGATTTATCATTTCTTGAATCTGTTCTTTAATTGCGTCCATTTTATTCTCCTGAAGTATCATATTATAAAATTTATTCTATTATTTCAATTCCTGATTCGCAATCTTTTTTTACCAGTTATAATTCGCAATTATTTGAATTTATTAAATATTATGTAACAAAGACTAATAAAAGTCAATTGACAAGAAACATTGATAAAAAACAGAGAAAATTGAAAAATAATTTAAAAATTACTGAACTATCGACAAATTCACCTCGTCGTGCCACTTTCTCTTCTTTGCATTATAAATATACACATGATAGAATATATTACAACTTTTCAATAATCTCAAAAAATTATCAATCTTAATGTTTGTGGATATTTATAGAAATGAAAAATAAACCAATAAATAATCTAAGAAAAGAAAGTTATTCTTTAAAAACTCAAACCTCGGGTGAGGAAATCGCCAACAGCATTACTCACAGTATCGGAGCAGGTTTAAGCATTGCTGCCCTGGTAATTTTAGTAGTTCTTGCCAGCAGACGCGGTGATGCCTGGAGAATAGTAAGTTTCAGTATATATGGAATTACTCTTTTCTTGCTTTATCTAGCTTCCACTCTTTACCATGGTTTTGTAAACCCAAAGATAAAAAATGTTTTCAGAATTCTGGACCATTCAGCAATCTATCTTCTTATTGCAGGAACCTATACACCTGTCACCCTTACGCTTATGAGAGGTGCCTGGGGATGGACTCTTTTTGGGCTTGCCTGGGCAATGGCAATAGGAGGAATTATTATAACTGCACTCCTTTTGGATAAACTGAAAGCTTTATTGGTATTATCTTATGTGGTTATGGGATTACTTGTTGTTATTGCCATAAAACCAATGATACAGATGCTCCCTCGGGGAATGATTATCTGGCTTTTTATCGGAGGAACTTGCTATATTTTAGGAATAATATTTTATTTATGGAAAAAATTGCCTTACCACCATCCCATCTGGCATCTATTTGTTTTAGGTGGAAGCATTTCTCATTTTTTAGGAATATTATTTTATCTCACTTGAAAATTTTTTTCATCAAAAAACTTTGTCAAAGGACCGTCCCCTGACAAAGTTCAAGCGGAGATTTTAATGCTCGATACCTTACCTGCTAGTTCATTAAGTATGCTCTTTACTGTTTTGTCACTGGCTGTTCTTTCCGAATTAATTGAGTTAGCACTAACATCTGCCCTCTATCATTTGTTTTTCTTTGTTCTTTTTATGTCGTATTATCTTCATGAGTAGCGTTATATAATTTAACCAAAGGATAAATGGTAAATTATCCTTTTGCCAGATGGATAGGTTTTCCTAATACCCCTTCTGCTGCTTCGGCAACAGCCTCTGCCAAGGTGGGATGAGCGTGGATAGTATTTACAATCTCAAAAGCGGTAGCCTCCATAGACAGAGCCAGGGTCCCTTCGGCAATCAGGTCACTGGCGTGTGTTCCTAAGATATGCACACCCAAAAGTTCGAAAGTATCCCCATCGGCAATTATCTTTACCATTCCTTCAGTCTCTCCCATACTCAGGGCTTTACCGTTTGCCAAAAAAGGAAATTTGGAGACTTTAATGTTATCGTTTTCTTTTCTGGCTTCCTCTTCAGTTAGCCCTACACTGGCTACCTCGGGCATGGAAAATACACAATTAGGAACAACTTTATAATCCATCAAAACCTCTTTACCGGAGATATTCTCTACCGCTACTATTCCTTCTCGGGAAGCAACATGGGCCAACATTATCTTGCCCACCACATCTCCGACCGCATAGATACCGGGAATATTGGTCCTCATCTTTTCATCTACTTTAATCGCTTTTCCATTTAATTCGATACCCAATCTTTGAACATCTATATTTCCCAGCTCAGGTACCCTACCGGTAGCTAACAGTACTTTTTCGGTCTCTATTATTTTTTCTCCGTCGGTAGTGGAAATCAGAACTTCTAAATTCTGATGGTTCTTCTTTATCTCCTTAACTTTGGAATCAGTAAGAATTTCAATCCCTTTTCCTTTCAGGAGTTGAGTAAGCCTGCGGGTTATCTCTTCATCTATTGGGAGTAAGATCCTGGGGAGCATCTCTACTACGGTGACTTCCACTCCCAAAGCCCTAAAGATACCGGCGAATTCTATACCTACTACTCCTCCTCCGATAATTAACATCCTGGAGGGCAGTTCGCTCAAGGATAGGGCTTCATTACTGGTTATTACTCCGTCGCTGTTTATGCCTGGAATTGGAAGACTCATCACCGAAGAGCCGGTAGCAATTATGATATTTTTGGCCTTTATAACCTCTTTTTGTCCAGCACTATCGGTAATTTCCACTTTCCCTGGCTCAATTATCTGCCCTTCTCCTTTTACTACTCTTACCTGATTGGCTTTCATTAGCTGTCCTACTCCAGAGGACAATCTTTGGGTTATCAGGTCTTTCCGCTTCATTATGGCAGGAAAATCAAAAGAGTAATCTTTAACCTGAATCCCAAATTCTCCAGCCCTTTGTAGATGGTTTAATAGCTCTGCAGTACTTACTAAAGCCTTGGTGGGAATACAACCCCAATTTAAACAGACTCCTCCCAACTTATCCTTTTCCACCAGCAGTGCTTTTAATCCTAAATGGGCTGCTTTTATGGCGGCTACATATCCGCCAGGTCCCCCGCCGATAATTACTACATCAATTTCGCTCATATCTTGTTCTATCCTCCTTACAATAAATTTAAATAGATTGTTAAGTTAAAAACAGGTTAGAGTGGTTTCTAACCTGTTTTTAACTTAAACCTGAATGAATATTTAGCAAAGAACAATCATTATATTTTTCTCATCTATCTCAACTCTATATATTTCATTAAAATTCTTTAATATTCTATCTTGTTCATTTCAACATAGAGAGAAGTAATCTCACCGGCATATACCCAAATATCTTCTACCCAGGTTCTATATCCATCCATAACTAGAGTAATCTCGTATTCTCTTTCTTTTAATTCCTCTAAGATTTTTGGTTGCGAAGATGAAGTCGCTGTCTTATAAGTTCCATTTACAAATATTTTTGCTCCGCTGACATTGCAGTAAACAGTAATAGAGCCATTATAGTTGATTTCGGGGGCTAAGTAAGCAGAGACCATATAAGTTTGGTTGGTTGTAACCATTATAGTGCTAATCCAATCCTGATAGCCATCTTTGGTGATTAATAATTCGTGATAACCCTGTTTAACATTCTTTATTTCTACCGACTTATTAGCAGAAGTTCTTTTCTGGTAACTTCCATCTAAGCTAATCCTAGCATCACCCTGATTGCAGTAAACAGAAATCGAACCATATACAGGTAAAGGAATTAAATCAGCAGAAACTGTAGTGGTTCGGGAAGGTGATACTGAGACATTGCTACTCCAATCCTGATAACCTGCCATTGCTAGTCTAATATGATGCTGACCTGTGGCGACCCTATCCAAATTTAAGGGGGTTGTTCCCCGTTGAACATTGTCCAGATATACCTTCGCCCCCTGAGGCTGGGAAGTTGCTATAATCCTGCCGTAATTAGCAGGAGGTGGAGTTATTGGCCTTACCATATAACTTAATAGATTACTCGAAACCCAGGTAGTAGGAGGCGCGGATACTATTATGCCCTTAATGATGTTAGTAAAGTTTTTATAATCTTTATTTACCTCCGGCATAAATTCTTTAGAAATTAAATCTTTTTCTCGATTATTTAAAAATATTGGTCTAGTAGCAGCGAATCCCTGAATATATTCAACTCCTGGTTTGGTATGGGGATCAATCGCCCCTTCAATTGTTTTAATCTCCCCCGCTCTTACAAAATTATCCTGTGAATACCGGTTGGGGAAGACAATAAGGACCCTGCCTTCGGCATCATAGCTATAAAGCATTACATAGGAATCCCGAGAAACCTGGAAAAAAATTTTAATCATCTCTCCGGGTGCATAGGTAGCCCCCCGCTCTTTATCTAGCCATAATCTAAGAGAAAAAGGGGGGTGGGGATTGATAATTTGAATGCTTTTCATCTTCTCGGTTTCCTCTGAACTGGGGCTTTGTGCATAACTAACCCCTATAACAGTCAAACAAAGTAACAATACTAAGGTGACGAAAATGCAGGTTAATATTTTTCCTCTCTTTTGAAATAATATACCTTTTGACATTTTTTTATATCCTCCTTTTTTTCGCATATCGTATTGCGTATTGCGTACTTTCAAGATTTAGAATTTTTAAAATCGTTAGTGTAAACTTTAGTGGGGTATTCTAACTTGCTATTAAGTTTTATAACCTGTAATATATGATAAGTAATCAGTAACCTAAAACTTAACAATAATCACTAATTACATATTACTCATCTCTGTTTTTTTATATGCTCTACGCTCTAGGTTAAAATACACGATATTAAATTAGTTTCTACCTACTCATGTATCTACTTATTTTTTATTATAACATAAAATGCAACAGAAGATATCTCACGAAATTAATTAAATATTAAATTACACTTTTAGCTGAACGCTAAAAAACCGAATCAATTCTATAGACTTTGGGATTATTTTTGTAACTAAGTTACTTTCAGTAGAATTAGAAACGGAATTAAAAGGTGATTATAACACTTGAAATATCAATCAGTTTCTTTTATAATTACCTAACATATTTCTATTTTAAAGGTCTTAATCTATCTTTTAGATGATAAACTAAGTCAAATTTATCGAAAAGTGCCTGAAAGTACTGTTTTTCTAAAAATATTAAAAATAATTTCTAAATAAAGAAGGATTTTTAAAATACTTGTCGTATACTATATAAGTAACGGATAATACAAGTAGTAGATACGAAATACTTATATTTTCCCCTATTTTATAGAGTATTCCGTTTTAAAAATGAAAGGAGGTGAAAACAGTGAACAAGAGCGAATTAATCGATATGGTAGCAGGTGACGTTGGTTGTACTAAACGTGAAGCTAAAATAGCTGTCGAAGGTGTTTTTGAAAATATTGCTGGTTGCTTAGCCAAAGGTGACGCCGTCAGATTAGTAGGTTTCGGAACTTTTGGAGTAAGAAAAAGAGCTGCTCGAACAGCAAGAAATCCACGTACTGGCGAAAAAATTCAAGTAAAGGCTATTAATGTACCTTTCTTCAAAGCAGGTAAGGAATTAAAAGAGAAAGTAAAATAAAAATATTTTTTAATTTTATTATCAAATTTGATAATAAATAGGCCTATCAGGCTTTAAAAAATTACCTGAATAGGCCTATTTATTTTATATAATAACTATTTCTTTTCTTCTATATGCACTCCCTGAATGTTCACATTTATTCCGGTAACTTTTAATCCGGTCTTAGCCTCTAATTCTTCTTTTACCTTTTTCTGAATCTCTTTAGCCACATCAATTATTATGGAACCATAGTCTAAAATAACTGAAATAGTGGTAGAGGTTTCTTTGTTTTCTCTAAGGTCAACATTTATCCCTTTTTCTAATTCTTTTGTCCCCAACAAAGTTCCTATTCCGCCTTTGGCACGAGTAGCTAATCCGGCTACCCCGGGTATTCCGATTACTGTTCTGCTAATTATGGTCGCTATTACCTCAGGTACAATATTAACTTCTCCCAAAATTTCTTTAGCCTGAACTTTTTCTTCTTCCTTTTCTTCCTTCTTTATTTCCTCAAGTATTTTCTCAGTTTTTTGGGCAGGCACATTCTCTATTTTCTCTTTTTTCTCATTTTTTTTATCCATACTAATCTTAATTTCCCCCCCTTTTTTATTCTATTTTTATAATCTTCTTATTTTGTTAAACCACTTTAGCTATGAATTATGAATTACTTTCTAAATCAATCTTGTATTTTTAATAACTTCTAAATTCTTCCTACCACTTTTTATCTGGAGTGATACTGATAATATAATTTTTTATGCGGGTTTGACTAAAAATTTAATAGCGGTCCTCTCTTCTCCATCAATTTCAATATCTACAAAAGCTGGTATGCAAATTAAGTCAATACCGCTGCTTGCAGTAAAGCCCCGAGCAATAGCGATCGCTTTAACTGCTTGATTTACTGCTCCTGCTCCAATAGCTTGTAATTCTGCTTTCCCTTCTTCCCGTATTACTCCTGCTAAGGCACCGGCCACTGCTTTAGGGCTCGACTTAGATGAGACCTTTAATAGCTCCATTTCTTCTCCTCCTTATATACTATTAAATGCTTTATAAATATCTACAATTACTAATCCATGTATGCTATTTTGTCTATTTTGTTTCTTGCCTTTGTTTACATTTTTCCGTCTGGGGATAACCTATTTATTTAATCACCTCCATTTACAATATTCGAAATATATTAAATATTGACTAGGTTAATTATAACACATTTAGCCCGTGTTAATTATTTTTTGTTATTGATTTTACCTGCTGGTAAGCTTTATCTGTAATATCAGGTGACAAATAAGGTAAAAGTGCATCATTATGAAAAAGGGGGTCAACCTCTTCCTCTAGATTAAAATAGGATTTGGCTTCATCCCAGACCTTTGTACCCGGAATAGCCGAAAACTTAGCTAAACACGGATGGGCACCGCAATCTATCACAAAATAAATAGAATCAATAATTTCCTGTATTTTCTGTCCGGGTATCCCGATTAAAAGATAAGCCCCGATCTGGGAAGATTTAAATCCTGCTTCCAAAAGACAATTCACTGCTTTCTTAAATTCAAGATTAGTTACCTTCCCTCCTGTCTCTAGCTGGACCCGGGAATCTACCGTTTCAAATCCTAATCTGATGGTCTCTACCCCTGCCTGGTGCATCTTAACAGCTATTTTTTTATTTATCATTCGGGTATGAATACCATTAGGAGTATGAAGTCTAACCTCTAATTTTTTATTGACTAATTCCTCTAAAATAAGAAGAAAATTATCTTCTGAATTTATCAATAAGGCATCATCGTAAAAGATAAAATCTTTTACTCCTCTCCTTTTATTCCAATACTCTATTTCTTTGACTACTTCTTCAGGGTTTCTAAATTTCAGCTTGGGATTTATTTTAAAAGAAGCACAATAGCTGCAGCGATAAGGGCAACCCCGAGAAGATAAAATACAGATATAATCAAGATTTGGGTAGAGGTTCCAAGCCGGATAAGGCAGGAAATCTAACCCTTTCTCGTATTTTGAATAATCATTTTTATTCCCGCTAAGCTGTTCTAATATTAGTAATAAATCTCCTATATTATTCCCTTTTACTATGTAATCAGCCCCGGACAATTTAGAAGCATGCTCAAAACATAAAGTAGCATAGACACCTCCCAGAATTATAGGAATGCCGGGAAAAATTTCTTTAATTATCTCTATCGCTCTGAACACCCCGGGATACCAATAGGTCATAATAGAAGTAATCAACACTGCCTGGGGTAAAAGCAGATTTTCTAATTTATTCAGAAAAATTTCTTCGGTAATCCCATACCTGTTATATCTGCGAGGTATATCTTTTAAAACTGCGGGTTTTTTAATCAGTTCTTTATAAAAAGAACCTCGGCCAAATTCATCTTTTTTAGGAAATTCTCTACTCTGTAATTTTATAATCTCCTGATTATAACGATCCATACAGTCTATATAACTAATCTCGTAACCCTGCTCTCTCAAGATACTGGCAATATATAATAGCCCTAAGGGTTTAGACCAGAAATCATAAGCGGTAAAATCATAAATCCAGGGATTAATCAACAACAAATTAAATTTTTTTTTCATCGATTATTCAGTTCTTTTACTTCTAATTTCAATTTTTCATAACAAAATCTATTCTCCAGCAGTTAAATTAATACAATCTCTACAAAACTATAAATAGTTTCAAGTCGTGGATAATTAGACTATCACCTTAAAAAGGTCCCACCATAAAAAAATTCTTTTCCGTAAGAAAAATATCGTTTACATACACTCTTACTTTCCATTCTCCGGGCAACTGAGAAGCATAATTACCTTTAATATTTATCCAGTACCAGGTGCGGTAATTCGTATAGCTGCCGGCCTCCATCTCCACTTCGCCCTGACGATATAATTTCCCCTGTGGAGCAATCCATTCCCATCTGAGTACAAAATTTTCTGGAGAATTATAGGAAAATCTGAGCCAAGTAACTACTTTCTCATCCTGGGGAAAGAAAAAATTGGTCTGTCGGAGTGGGTTATTTTCTAGAATATCTTTACAAAAAACAATCTTTTGAAGATATTCTGAATCCTTAGCTACCTCCTGCGCCATAGTTGCTCCGGAAAAAATCATTAAAAATATCAATGCAAACAACCACAATTTAATCCCAGGTATATTTTTTTTCTTTAACATCGAAATTATCTACCTCCTTTTTTTATTCGTATCGCGTATAAAATTAGTTAGCTGGTTTACTAGTTAATTGGTTTATATTAATTCATTAACTAACTAACCAGGTAACCGACTAACTAGTTAACTAAATAGTTATTCTCCACTCTTGCCCCGAATTCCTGCAAACTTTTCAAAAAATATTATTTATTTTTATAAAACAAAAAAGGTAACGGCTTATCTTTACTAAAACCATTACCTTTTTCTTACGAAATTTTTTATATCTTATCCACAAGTCGAGCAAGAACCAGATGAGCACGAGCTGCAGGAACTGGAACTTGAACTCACCGAGGATGAGGACTTTCCGGTGTTGAATCCACAGCCATTAAAAATCCTGTTGATATTTTTGCTCTTACACTTTACACAGGATATCTTGCCTTCTTCCATTTCTTTAATAGTTGCCCTAACTTCAAAACTTTCGTGACATTCCCGGCATTCAAAATCATAGTTTGGCATCTTAATTTTCCCTTCATTTTCATACTATTTTTGTCAACTTTATTTTCTATTATTATTTATACTCCAAACTATCCTTTCTGTCAAGAAAAAAACTATAAAATTTCTGTAAAGTTTGCCTATAAAAACCTGCCAGAGAACCGTCCCCTGGTAGGTTTTTATCTTATGGATGTTCCTTTTATCATCTCCAGTATCCAGGGCTGGGCTTGATTATATTTATCTGCAGGAACGGTTATAATTATCATAAAGGGTGTACCGGGATAAGTAACTACTACGGTAGCATAATTTATATTATCCTGAGGATTAACCTTAGAATAAAGCTCGACTAAGGCCTGTCTGTTTCCGGCTTGAAGCTGACTTTGACCATGAAACTGATGATTGGGTTTAATTTGAGCTACCATACCCTGGACATACTGTTCTCCCAGAGTATACATCATCACAATTCCGGCTCCATCAGGAGTATTTAAGATTACTCCCATTTCAGTAGTCTGAGCTGTAGTGCTTCCGGTAGGAATAGGGATACTAAAGCGACCCTGGGGATCTGTATATATATTCATTTCAGCAGTCACCGGAGGTTGAACTGGTGTGGTCGGAATAGTCGGTGTGGGTGTCGGTACTACTGGTTGTACTGGAGGAACTGGTGTTGTCTGAGTGGGAGTAGGGATTGATGGAACTACTGGTTGAGGGGTAGTAGGCTGAACTGCTACTGGTGCCCCACCTTGCACTTTAAAACTCGTTACCGCCTGAGCAAAACCCGGTTCTACTTGAGCAAAATAATCAGGTAAAACATCTAAAAGTATAGTATAGGCAGAGTTGCCACTTATAAACATATATGCTTCAGCTTGTAAAGTTAATCCTGTTTGAGGGCTGAAGGTAAAATTCTTCTTTATTGCGGGTAAACCAAAAATACTTGTCGGAAGTTGAGTCCCGGATGTATAGCCAGGAAGTTGTTTAAAACCATTTTCTTCCGCCGCTGCTACATATTGCTCTATACTCGCACCAAAGGGTAACTCTTCAATCATAACGATTAATTCCCCAACAGTCCCTTGTTGCACTGCATAAACAAAATAAGCTGCTTGAGCTGAATCATAAGGAACATCAGTTCTCCACCCGGCAGGCAGATTAAAGGAAAAACGACCCTGAGGATCAGAATAGAGACTCCCCTGACCATAAACTATCCCCACACTTAACATAAAAGCAATTAAAATTATTCCCATAATAAGTTTATATTTTATTCCCATTACTTTTTTCTCCTTTCTATTTTTTCATTTTATGAAATTAGTATTTTAAAAATATTTTTTAAATTAATCTTCTTCACTCTACCCTCTCCATCCATGAACGGAACGAAAAAATAACTTAATTAAATATTTACTATCTATAATCACCAATCAGGATAAATCCAGCCCAAGTAACGGGGAGACCATATTCTTCCGCTAATTCTCTTTGAGCACGACCAAGAGCTTCTACTTTACTCATCCCTTCTTGTTTCCAATATTTGAAAAAATTAATAAATAATTCCATAGTTGGTCGGTCATATACACTCCATAAACTGGCTATAACTGTAGGAGCCCCAGCATAAAGGAACGACCTTACCAAACCTACCAACCCTTCTGCTTCGCTCAACTTACCCAATCCGGTCTCACAGGCTCCCAAGGCTACTAGATTGGCTTTTAAATTTAAAGAAAACACCTCATAAGCCCTAACTTCCCCATCATTTTGCTCATCCTTAGCTAAACAAATTACACTAAAAAGAGGTCTCTGGTCATCAGCCAGGCCATGGGTAGAGAGATGAATTACATCAAAATTGGAACAAATTTCTTTAAATTTTGTCTCATTAGCTTCTTTATCGATAAAAACATCATTATAAGGGAAACTTCGAGCCACAATTTTAACTTCCTCTGCACTCAAGGGTAAGGAAGGTAGGTCTGTTCCTTCAAAAGAGGGGTTACCAAAACCGAGATAACTCTCCTGATTTCCTCTATTTTTCCCCAAACAATAGGAGTAGACACTGGCGGAAGGTATATAAAATAAGTTATACCGGTTAACCAAAAATCCCTCTTCTCCCCTTAAGGCCTGAAAAGGCAGGTAAAAAAGACCGCGATGGGGAATTACCCCTATGGTAGTCTTTTCCCCTATTAAAGCCTTTATTGGGGCAAAGAGTATTCGGTAAAGTTCCTCACAAATCTTCTGATAGTCACAGTCCTCTTCGGTAGTGGTAAAAACCTTCCGAGCCTCTTCAATTTTCTTGTTAAGATTAATGTCTTTTATACTTATCTCTTTAGTCTTTATTCCCTCCTGCTCTACGACCCATACTAAAATCCTATCTCCAGTAATATAATAATCTAATAGAACAATTTCTTTATCTAAAACTCCTCTTACCTTATCTAAAGTAAGAGGATTAATAGTAACTAAAGAAGCTACCTCGGGAGAATAGTAATTTAAATCTTCTTTTACCTGGAAATAGCTTTGTTGAAGTTTTTTTAGAATCTTCTGTAATTCCTCTAAATAAGCAGTGTTTTGTTCTTCAGCCGGTTTAGCTCTCTCCTGACGTTCCTTCTCCTGAAGAGAGGCAATCCTTGTTTCTAAATCTTGAAGATGATTAACCATCTCTTCGTCTTCATCTTTCACCTTAAGCATTGTTCCACCCAGGATATCTAAAAAACTACGTGCTCTTGCTCTTTCGGTATAATTGAAAGCCTCTTCAAACCGGCCTAAATCCCAGAGGACCTCTACTGTCAAATCATAAGCCAAGAGTTTATTCTCAAAAAAACCTCTCTTCATTTCGGTAGAGGTAAGTTTTTCTCGTAATCCTTCTAAAATATCTATAGCCTCTTTAAAGTAAGCAAGAGATTCTTCTCTTTTTCCTTGTTCCAATAAAATTCGACCTAAACCAGTCTGACAATACCAAATCATATGGGAATAATTTAATTTTTGGGCTAATTCTAAGCCTTTCCTAAAATATTCTTCCGACTTGGTCACATCCTTCATATCCAGGTAGATAGTCCCTAAATTACCATAATCCAAAGCCAGATCAAAAGGCATATTTAATTCTTGGTGAATCCTTAAGGCCTCTAACTGGCTTTCTAAAGCAAGTTCTAAATTGCCCAGATGTTGGTTTAAAGAGGCAAAATTATTCATTAAGGCTGCAATCCGAGGCTGAATATTTAATTCTTCATAGATTTTAATTGCCTCGGTGTAAGCAGCAAGCGCATCCTTATACCGCTCCTCATTATTATAGACTACTCCCAAATTCATCCAGGCATCAGCGATAGATAGAGGGTAATTTAAAGTGGTAGCTAATCTAAGAACCCGGGTAATATAATTTTCTGCCTTTTTTAGGTCATTGGTCTGTAAATAAAGGTTGCCCAGATTAGTGTATACCCCTATATCTCCGGGCATATCATATAACTGAAGAAGGTCTTCTGCTTTCTCTAAGACCTTCTTGGCATTTTGAAAATCTCCTTTATCTAAGTAAATAATCCCCATATTATTAAGCACCCAAGCCTCCTGGTAACCCAGATCCATCTCTCGGGCTAATCTCTGTCCATCTATTAGATATTGAAGAGCTTGATTAGAATCTCCCCAGATTTCGTGATAAAGGCGGGCTAAAGAAAGTTTGACCGCAAATTCTCCACACTTAAAACCGGCCTCTAAACTTACCTGTAAAGAGGACTCACAAATTTGCTGGGCTTTTTGGTAATTTCCTTTTTCTACATATACATAAGCCAAATTATTTAAAGATAACGCGGTTATTTCCACATTTTCGACTTGAGCAGCAAGATTACAGGAATCTAAGAAATATTTTTCTGCTTTTTCTAAGTCTCCCTGATAAAAATATATTATTCCAAAGCTTAAAAAGGAAGAGGCTTTCCCAGAAATATCCTGAAGTTGTTCGGCTAATTGGTAGGCAAGTTGAGCATATTCTTCTGATTTATTCAAGTCCTGGTAACTTTGATATATACCGGCAAGAGTAATATAGACTCTCATAATACCCTGATTATCTTGCAAGTCTTCATATTTTTCTAAGGCCTGAAGGAGTACCTGACGGGCATCATCATCCTTCCCTTGACGATACCAGGCTCTCCCCTGATAATAAAGGCTTTCTGCAAGTAAATCATCTTTACCTTGAGAGATCGCCAGGGCTTTTAAAATATTCATCTCTTCGACTAAACGGGAATATTGACCGGTAAGATAAATTTGGTCAACTCTGCTCTGGATATAATCGGTTACTTTCTTCTGTTGGTCAAAAGAGAGAGCTGAAATGTCGAAGGTGTAATGTAAAAAGTCTTTTTTCTCTGTCTCTTTTTCTACCCACGAAGAAGGCTCAAATTCAATCACCGGCAGATTAATAATCGTTCCATCATTCAGAGTTATATCTAGTTCCTGAGCGAAGGAAGAAAATAAAAATATTCCCGTTAAAATTACCACTATCCATAAAATTACCAAACAATAACTTTTCTTTTTTATCAATTTACCCTCCCTTTTTAAGTTTTTATTCAGGGAAATAATTATACCTTCTTTTGATTTTATTGCATTCCTATACCTAAGCTCTTTTTATAAGAAATAATCATTCGATTAAAATATTTCTGTTCTTTCTCCACAAATACTCCCTCTGATGCCTGGGTTATTGCTGCAAATCCCATCGATTGAGCCCCAAAAACACCGGTATATAAAGCCATGGTTTCTATGCTAAAGGAAAAACGGCTGCCTTGATAAGTTCCTCGGAGATATACCTTCCCATTGGTAAGTTCTATTGCTCCACTTATACCACCGGGAGAAGGTACTATTTTAAATTCCTGATTTACTATAGATAAATCGGGAACTTGTTGTTGTAAGAGATAAGCGACCTGTTGAGCTAAATCCTGAGCACTGTTGAATTGCCCCATTAAACCAGGAAATAAAGTTAAAGAAACAAGTCCACTGGTATCTTCCGAAAAAGTCACCGATTTATTAAAGGAATCTAAATTCACTAACCAGGTAGAAGGATATTCCAAATAACCGGTAATTAACATATTATGACCAAAAGCCTGGTTTAAACTGTACTGTTTCCAGATAATCTCAGGCTGCTGAGTCCCTCCCCCTCCAGGAGTAGGTAATACTAGCCCACCTGTGCCTGATTGTGCTGGAATAGGTTGTCCCGGAGGGGTAAGAGTTATCCCTCCTTGTTCAGAAGCTCCGGGAGTTGGGCTTACTATACCCTCAGGTCCAATAGCCGGAGGAGTCTCCGGAATAACGGGAGCAGTCTGAGGAGCTTCCGAGGTTAATGAAGGTAACGTCTCTCCTTCTCTCTTTATCCCTATTTCAGAAGCAACTCCCTGACCTATAACTGAAAAACATCCTCCCAGAGAAGAGGAAGAACGGATCTGATCGACAACTGAACTCCCGATTTTAGAACTTATCCTTCCTATAGAAGAACCCATAGAAACATTATCTTGAGCACCTCTCTTAGAACTTCTTAAAACCCAGGTTTTTCCCAAAGAGGGGGCCTGACTAACTACCATCTCTAAGCCTATTCCTTCCCCTAAATTTTTTAATGAGGAACCTAATTGATTAATCCTTCCTCCCCGAAAAGCTATTCCTAAATTGGGATTAAATGTAATTTGTTTACCTAGTCCTTTAAGATAAGAAAAATTTAAATTTGTTTGATAGGCATCTCTGATAACTAAACCCCGGGAAGATATTTTTCTTCCCAAAGAATCAGGAAACAAATTAGCATAATTCCCGAACCTAATTCTTTTAGAAACTGCCCAGGGGAAGAGCGGTTTTTCTGGAAATAAGCGAACTAATTTTGAGCCAAAAGCTTGGGAAATAAAAGCCGGTTTATAAGATTTAAAGGGTTTACTATAGCTCTTGTTCATACCTCTTGGATAGTTAAATTGATTGTTCTCTTCAGAAAATCCTCTGGTCTGTACTAAATTTTCTGAGTAATTTATATTAGTCTGATTACCATTTCTTGCTCCGATATTTTTCGGACCTTTTACTGATCTTTGAACTGCAACTGGTTTTCCACATCCAGGACAGAACTGATAATCCGGCTGTAGAGGAGTTCCGCAATAAGGGCAGAACTTAAAGGCAATTTCCTCAGTAGTAGATGAAGTAGTAGAAGAAGGAGTCTCAGTGGTAGTTACCACGGAAGTTGCCTCAGATACTGAAGGAGAAGTTGGTTCTGTTGTCCCTCCAGGTAAAGTAAAACTATTAAACATCTTCTCCAATTGAGGTAATATTTTATTAAATTTATCTTGAGCTACTTGACCTTCTAAAATATAACCCTTATTATCTTTTACAAAATAAACATCTACCGCTTTTATAGGAATCTTGGAATTATCATCTTGGTGTATCTTAGTCCAGGAATAAAGCCTTTTTATAGCAGGTAAATCTCCTATAGTTATTGCTTCTTCATTAATTTTATTATATTCAGACATATTTTGAGGATCCATCATCCATTCTTCTACAGAAATAGCATAACTTGCTAAAGATGATTCATAATTTTCCACATATACCGCAAAAGCTGCTATTATATAATCTCCTTCAAAAAGATCAATTTCTGCTTTACAAGTCCCTGTATTATCAATCTCATCATATGGTTCCCAGGCTTCAGGATAATTAAAGTTAAAACTGCAGATAGGGTCGGCATAGGAAAAAATGTTAGGGGAAGATACGGGTACAGATGTAATAACAGGAGGAACAGGAGTAGTAGTAGGAGGAGGGGCAGGAGGACTACTCTCGGTTAAAGAAGGTAATCCCTGAGTTAATCCTATACCTCCCAAAGTCAAAATTAAAACAATTGTAACAAAATAAAAAACTAATTTTCTCATTTTATTCACCTCATTTTATAAAAATATTTTTATTTTTCTATATCTAATTTATCTATCAATAATATCTATATACGACATTTTTTTGAAAAACCCTTCTTTTTTTTATAAAAATCCTTAAACAATCCATTTTTTATATAATTTTCTTCTACTCTCTTTATAATTTTTATCTTGGTGAAGTTATGGATTTATTAAATTTAATTGATAAAAATATAAATTTCCCAAAATAAAAAAAGCCGGCAGTCTGGCGGTCATAGTGTTAAAACACCTTAGACCCATAACTTTGCGTACTATCCTTTCAGATAATTTGCCTTTTTCAACTTTGTAAAATAATTATTTTATTTATATTGATCCTTCTATTTATATTATTCCCTAAATTCACTAATTTTAGACCTAATTTATAAATTATGATTTTAAGGCGTACAGCAGGCAATACGCTCCTTTTTTCTTTAGTTCTTTTTCTTCACGCAATACGAAGTTAGCGTAAACTTTAGCGGAGTAGTTAGATAAAAAGAAGAATGCTACTTTTTTCTATCTTTTCTTTCTCTTTCTTAACTCAATACTCAATACTATATACTCGATACTATATTACGATTTTTAGTTTGACAAATACCTAAAAAGGGTATAAAATTCGAAAGTAAAAAAGGACTATTGTATTTTAATTGCTAAATCCCTTAAAGGGGGGAACGGGGAAACCAAGATATTGGGGTGAATCTCATTACTTTAATTTTAGTAATGGGTAGAGCAATCCTTTCAGCTCGAATCCGTCAGCTAACCTCGTCAGCGCGGAAGGAGATATAATAATCAGGATATGTTTTCTAAATATTTCAGAGAAACTAAAATCAGATAGTTTCTCTTTTTTAGTTAAAAGGATCCAATAAATAGCTGATTAACTTTGAAGTTCAAAGAAAAATAAAATGAGGTGATGAATCTCTTGAAAATAATTATCGTAGGTGCAGGGAAAGTCGGTTGTCAAATAGCTAAAACTCTTTCTTCAGAAAAACATGATGTAATATTAATCGAAAAAAATGATACGATCCGGCAGTCCGCTCA
>Ga0268280_1000087_pt1 | contig 91743 bp, 76 predicted proteins | sample saktaG_9_FD_190139 | JGI IMG/M metagenome (GOLD analysis project Ga0268280, IMG submission 190139) | Saline water microbial communities from Sakinaw Lake, British Columbia, Canada - sak_2011_5_24_40m | ecosystem: Environmental > Aquatic > Non-marine Saline and Alkaline > Saline ...
ATCAAAGATTTGGACAATTATATACAATTAGTCACAAATTGGCTCGAGTTTTATAATACTTTGAGAATCAGGTTAAAAAGAAAATGACCCCTTTTTTAATTGTGTCTACTATTTGGGGGTCATTTCAAAAGGATACACTTTTTTTAAGTGTCCATTATACAGGGTACATTTTATTTTGTGTCTACTAACATCTTATCACTTCACTTCGAAAGATGTGTTTTTATCTTATTTGTTATAAAGTTCGACGATCAGGTTTTCTTTGATTTCCGGTAAGATCTCAGATCTTTCCGGAAAACGGATGTAAGTGGACTCAAGCTTGTTTTCATCATAAGCGATGAATTCCATGCGGCTGATCACTGCATCCAAAGCGGCTTTAATGATTACAAGGCTCTTCGATGTTTCCTTGATGGAAATCACTTGACCCGGTTTCACGCGGATAGAGGGAATTGAAGCTTTTTTTCCATCTAAGAGAATGTGGCCGTGGTTGACAAGCTGACGGGCTTGTTGTCTGGTTCTGGCAAAACCGGAACGGTAGACAAGGTTGTCCAGTCTTGATTCCAACAAGAACAAGAAGTTCGCGCCTTGTTTTCCAGCCATTTTTTTGGCTTCGATGAAAGTCTTATGGAATTGTTTCTCATTAACTCCGTAAGTGAATCTCACGCGTTGTTTTTCTTGTAATTGGGTTCCATATTCAGAAACTTTTGAACGTCTTTGACCATGTTGACCCGGTGCGTAAGGACGCTTGTTGAGTTCTTTTCCGGTTTCAGTGATCGAGTAACCCAAACGACGTGATACTTTCCATTGCGATCCTGTAAATCTTGACATATATTATCCTCCTTTTATTTGATTACGCGTAACGGTTGAGGAGTTCATAAACTGGATATCCGGATTGTTTTGATGGTTTCATGTGAAGCAGTTCACAGTACTTCCAAACCAAATGAGGAACAATCACACAATAAAACATTTTAAGAACAACTGCTTTTTATTACATGCGCAAGTAGTATTATAGCGGAAAGACTATAAAATGTCAACCAAAAGATTCACGGCTTTCGTGAACAGGTCCAGATCGGTTTTTTGAAAGTGGTCAAGCTCGGGACTGTCCAGATCCAAAACGCCCACAAAGCGCGAATTATGGACAATTGGCACCACCAATTCCGATTTTGAAGCCACGTCGCATACGATATGTCCAGGAAATTTGGAAGTATCTGGAACAAGGAGCGCGATTTCCGTTTTTGCACAGGTGCCACACACTCCTTTTCCGATTTGGATTGAAGTGCAGGCAGGCTTGCCCTGAAAAGGTCCGAGATAGAGGCTCTTGTTTTCATATAGATAAAATCCGACCCAATTCAAGTCGGGAAAAAAAACATGGATTACTGCTGACATGTTGGCGAGGTTTGTCACAAGGTTAAGTTTTTTAGCCAAATAACCTTGTAACGTTTCCATAAACAATGATTCTTTATCAGCTTGAGACAGCTTGTCTGGTTCTATATCATACATATCAATCACCCGCCCCATTATAAATTATCTGCGCAAAATTAACAAGATATATGATAAAATAGAAGTGAACCGAAACGAGGTAAAAACATGAATGAATTGATCCTGGTCCGTTACGGGGACCTTGTTTTGAAAGGCAAGAATAAAAAGTATTTCACTCAACTTATCAATAAGTTGATCAAAGAGAAGTTATCAGGATTACCTGTAGAATACGATTTCAGGCATGATAGATGCTATGTTATTTTGAATGATGCCAGTCATCAGGAAGTAATCGAAAAACTGCAATATGTTACAGGGTTGTATTCGTATAGTCTGGTATCGAAATGCGAAATCGATTATGACGAAATCTCCAGGATTGCGGTTTTGATGATCCGCGAGGCAACAAACAACAAATTGACCACATTCAAAGTTGAAACCAAGCGCGCAGACAAGAGTATCGAATTAACTTCAATGGAAATATCGAAATTGGTTTCCAAAAAAATCTTGGTGCAAATGGAAAATCTCAAAGTCGATGTCCATAATCCCGAACTGACGCTAGATGTCGAGGTCCGCACCGACGGAGCCTACATTTATCTAAACCAGATTATGGGGACGGGCGGATTTCCCGTATCGATTGGAGGCAAAGTCATCGTCCTTCTGAGTGGAGGTATCGATTCGCCGGTCGCAGCTTTTCTGGCGATGAAAAAAGGTTTGCAGATCGAATGCGTCCATTTTGAATCGACACCGATGACTTCAATCGAATCCGTGCAAAAAGTCATTGATTTGACCGAAGTGTTGGCCCGATACGCCCCATCAAACAAAATCAAACTCCATCTTGTGCCTTTTTTCCAGCTGCATGAGGCAATCATCCAACATATTCCTGAATCATATCTAATCACGATCATGCGCAGAATGATGCTAAGAATCGCTTCTGAGATCAAAACAAAAGCAAAAGCTTTGGCGATCGTCACCGGTGACTCAATCGGTCAGGTTGCTTCCCAAACGTTGGAAAGCATGGCGACCATCCAACAAGTCACTGACGATTTGATCATCAGGCCACTTGCGAGTTATGACAAACTGGAAATAATGACTCTGGCCAGAAAAATCAAGACACTTGATATTTCCAACCGTCCTTTTTCGGACTGTTGCAGTGTATATGTTCCCAAGAGTCCGTCCATCAGACCCGAAGTATTCTTCGCAGAAAAATACGAGTTCAAGTTCGCTTTCAAGAATTTGATCGAGGAAATAGTCAGTCAAACAAAAACACTAGAAATCGATGCTTTTGTCCACAGGGATCTTCAATCATTGGGTCTTACAGTCGCTGAGGCACTTAAATGAAAACATTGTATACTGGAAGACTGATTATGAGAAGTTGGCAATTATCAGATTTGCACGACTTGTATGAATATGCTAAACTTGAAACGGTCGGACCATATGCTGGTTGGAAACCACATGAGAGTCTTGAAGAAAGCAAGGAAATCCTCAATAAATTCATTGCCGTTGACGATACTTGGGCATTGGTTCTCAAAGCAAACGGAAAAGTAATCGGTTCGGTCGGAATGCATGATTTTCAGGATACAGAGGGAAATAAGGTAAAATCCCTTGGTTACGTGCTTTCCACGCCTTATGAAGGCATAGGTTTGATGACCGAAGCCTGTAAAAGAGCGATAAAATACATTTTTGAAGAAACCGACATAAAATTGATTAAGGTAACCCATTTTATCGGCAATCTGAAATCGAAAAGAGTTATCGATAAATGCGGATTCAACTATCTCAAAGAAGACGACTACAAAACTATTACCAATCAAGAAAAAAGATCATATTTTTATGAAATAAGAAAAGAAAATTATAATTTCAAGGAGGAGAACTTATGAACACATGGAATCTAGACAAGCTATACACAAGTTTTGAAGACGAACATTTTTCACAAGATTTAAAAACACTATTTGAATTAGTCGATCAGGCAAAGTTGCTGGGGAAAGAATTCTCAGGGTACCTCAATGCGGAAAAGATACTTGAACAATACCTTTTAGCAAGTGCCGATCTCAACTTTTATGCTGACAAACTATTCCAATATTCGGGCTTGCGTGAAGCCACAGAATCGACAAATCAACAGGCGGTAAAATATCTGAACACGCTTCGAGTCAAGATTAACGAATTGACGATTGTTGACACGCAGTTTAAAAAATGGTTGCGTGACGTTCCCGGACTTGATAAGATAATTGCTGCAAATCCTAAACTGTCTGAACATTCGTTTTATTTGAACGAACTCAAAGCCCAAGCCGAACACATGCTTGATGACCAGACCGAGAATCTGATCGGGAAATTGAAACAATCAGGATCAAGCGCCTGGGGAAGATTACAGGGACTATTGACCTCGACGGTAGCAGTCGATTACGAAGGAAAAGAAATCACACTATCAGAAGTCAGAAACTTGGCGTACGAAAAAGACAAAGATGTCAGAAAAAAAGCATATTACGCTGAGTTAGAGGCATATAAGAAAATAGACAAAGCAATCGCATTTTCAATCAATGCCATCAAAGGCGAAGTCAACACGCTTTCTGAGGCAAGAGGATATAATTCACCACTAGAAGAAACACTATTCAAAAGCCGGATGAAAAAAACAACACTTGATGCCATGATGGATACCATGACGGAATATCTACCCATATTCCGGAAATACCTCCAACGGAAAGCTAAATTGCTCGGTTACTCCGAAGGACTACCTTTTTACGATTTGTTTGCACCAATAGGCAACATCAACAAAACTTTCACGATCCCGGAAGCCGCTGATTATATCCGCAAAAACTTTGCGACTTTCAACAAGCGTCTTTTTGAAATGGCGGACAGGGCTTTCAAAGAAAACTGGATTGACTTTGTTCCGAAAAAAGGCAAGGTTGGCGGAGCTTTCTGCTCCAATATTCATCCCATTAAGGAAAGCAGAGTCCTCACAAATTTCACCGGTGTTTTCGGTGATGTTATCACGATTGCCCATGAATTAGGTCATGCCTATCATGGTGAAGCGATTTTCACTGAATCCATCCTTAATTCTTCATATACAATGCCGGTTGCGGAGACTGCTTCGACATTTTGTGAAACCATTGTCAACAAAGCCGCTTTGAAAGATGCGACTTCCAAAGACGAGAAAATCTATCTTTTGGAATCATCCCTGCAGGATTATACCCAAGTCATCGTTGACATCATGAGCCGTTTCATCTTTGAGAAGAGCGTGTTCGAAGGTAGACAAACTACTATTTTTGATGAAGAAGAACTCAAGGACTTGATACTGTCTGCGCAAAAACAAACATATGGCGACGGACTCGACCAAAACTTGCTCCATCCATATATGTGGTTATGCAAACCGCATTATTATTCCGGAGAACTCAGCTATTACAACTTCCCATATGCATTTGGCCTCTTGTTTGCGAAAGGCCTCTATTCCAAATATTTGACTGACAAGTCAGGTTTTGTGAAAATGTATGATCTGTTATTATCCGCTACAGGTAAAAACATGGTCGAAGATGCTGCAATGATCGCGGGAATCGATGTGACAAAAAAAGATTTTTGGCAAGGATCTCTCGAACTTTTGAAACAAGACATCGATCTTTTCTTGGAATTGACGGAATAAATAATATTTTTCCAACAAACAACCAATCTTCTTTGTTTATATTGGTGAAACGCAAGGAGGGAAACCTATGAAAAAAATATTAATAAGCATCTTCATGCTATTGGCACTTTTTGCTCTGGCAAGCTGTAATGAATCATATACTCCGCTTGACTATAAAGAAATCGAAGATGTCGGCAATTTTCAAAATTATTCGCAGTTGAAAGAATACCTGGATACTTTCTATGATGATACCTACGTTTATCGCAATGATTACTATATGGATGCCGAGGCTGGAGCAGCGATTACGACAACCGCTGCCGCATCAACCCAAGGCACCGGCGAAGACAAGTCCCATTCTGAAACAAACAATCAGGTAGATGGCGTGTACGAGGCGGACAGAATCCTTACCGACGGGTTCTATATTTATGTGCTTTCCAATAACCAATTCGTAATTGTAAATGCAGACGACTTGTCGATTTCCGACACGTTTACTTATGATAGTGATAATACATATTATGGATATACATACGGAATGTACAAGTATGAAAACTTTATCGTATTGCTTACAAATGAATATCATTATGAGCAAAGCGTGGATAAAACCGGTACAGGAGTATATGACTTTTATTATGTAAGATATACTTTTGGCACTAGGGTAACGGTTTTGGATATTACTGACAAAGCCGATATCGCAATCGCAAAAGAATTGTATTTTGAAGGCAGTTCCCTTACTGAAAGCAGAATGATTGACGGATATTGTTATCTTGTCATGAACAACTATGCGGCAAATTACGGATATACTGATGATGACTATATTCCTGAATATTTTGACAGTACTGTTTCTGATGAAATCATCAAACTTCCTGCTAGAAATATCTATTACATGCCAAATGATTTTTCGTCATTCGGCTTTCTAATGCTTGTTTCATTTGAGATATCAAGTGACGAGGCTGCAGATGTGAATGCATATCTCGGCAGTTCTTATCAGATATTTATGAGTCAAAACAATCTATACACAATCGTATACAGGTATTGGTACGACGAAGCAACGTTTTTCTACAATTATCAAACAATGATTATTCGCTATGCAATCGAGGATCATAAATTGGTGTACAAAGCAGTCGGTTCCGTTGATGGATCTCCACTCAACCAGTTCTCGATGGACGAGTATGACGGTTACTTCCGGATTGCCACAACGGGATATGAATATACACAAGTAACTCGTTGGATCGAGTATGACCCGTCTTCACCCGACGATACAGTCGGCTCGGATGAAGTTCCAACAACTACCGTTCCTGTAACGACTGTTCCAGTGACGACTACAGCGCCCGCTACGACAGTTCCCAATTCATCTGATGTGTCAGAAGGAACGTTTACCGGGAGTTGGTCCACTATTGAAACAACTTGGAAAATTGTCAACAAAGTCACGATCTTTGATGCAACAAGTGATGGCATAATCGAACCGGTTTCTGAAATTGACGATCTAGGAAAACCAAACGAAAGAATCTTTGCTGTCCGTTTCAGCGGGGACTATGGCTATGTTGTGACATTTGTCAATACCGATCCATTATACAAACTTGATTTATCCGATCCGGAAAATCCAGAAATTATCGGCGAATTGTATGAAGAAGGAGTTTCGGATTACCTGCATGAAATCGGAGACAACCTGATGCTAGGCGTCGGTCGTCAGGCTGCCGTGTCTGAGTGGGGTTTTACTTATTTCACAGGAGTTAAAGTTTCATTATACGACATATCGGGAAATGATCCGATTGGACTTGAAACCTATCTTGTTGAAGGTGAGTACAGTTATTCTCCGGTCACATATGATCACAAGGCTTTCGTTAGCTATGAACCGGAAGGCGAGGATTTTATGTATGTCGCAATCCCGGTCTACGAGTACCATCAAGTATATTACCGTTCACTACAAAGTGTATATGTTTTCAAGGTGTTCTACTCTGGAGACTTACAATATCTGACCAAACTTTCACATTTACAGGATCCACAAGATGAATATTACTATTACTACTATGATTCGATTGAACGGACAGTAATGATCGAAAACATGATTTACACGGTTTCTTATTCGCAAATTCAACAATATGACATGTCTTCAGATTTTGCATTTGTCGCAAAAACTGAGTTCGATCAGGAATAATTTGCATTGAAATATGTTAATGAGAGCTGACTTCGGTCGGCTCTTTTTTTCTTCGAAAATCGAATACAATTGCTGTGTTTTTCGTGCTTGAGTGACAATTTATTGTCAAATATGTAAAAAAGCCTCCTTGATATATGGCTTTTTTCTATGTTTAGTGATATATTCATATTGTGATATATTTCGTATAATAGAATAAATAAGGAGGAATTTTTATGAAAGGAAAGATTTTAGCCTTACTATTTTTTGTGTTTTTCGGACTTTTCCTTGTTGGTTGCGATTTTTTTGGTGGCGGAACAACAACGTTTATTACTACCGCTGCAACAACAACTGCTGGAGACACTTCGGTAACAACTGCTGAAACAACCGCTATTACAACCGCCGGTACAACAACAGGTGCTACAGCTGTCACAACAACTGCTGCAACTGCTGGAACAACTACAACGGCGTTAACCACTGCGGTTACAACTGCCACAACGACCGTGACAACTACTGCAGCTACAACAGCTGCGACGACCACTGTGACTACTGTCCCGACAACCACGGCAACAACGACTGCAGTCACCACTGCGGTTACAACTGCCACAACGACCGTGACAACTGTCCCGACAACCACGGCAACAACGACCGTGAGTACTACCGCAACTACAACAGCTACGACGACCACTGTGACTACTGTCCCGACAACCACGGTTTCAACAGAATCAACTGAAACTTCGGCTACTCTTCCTGAAGAGGTGACAGTTACCTTCTTGAATGAAGATGGCACGATCCTTTTGGAGGCAGTCATTGCATATGGTGGAGACGTGACACCTCCCGCAGGGCCTTCATTGTCTGATACCTCCCACTACAGATATACATTTGTATATTGGGATCATGATCTGACTGGCATTACGGAAAACATGGTTGTAAGACCAGTGTATGACGTCGAGTATTTGGATGCGAGCGGCGAATTTGACAGAGCTGATCTGATTGCTTTGATCCAAATGATGACAGAAGATGAATTGACCGAGATGGAAATCGAAGAAGAAATAGACATGTACTTATATGTTCTAGGTATTTTCTCCGAAGAACATCTTTATCAAATTCTTTCGTTTGTAACAACGAAGTTTGGCGAATTGCAGACCATTGACAATGCGGAAGATTTCAATACATGGGTAGCTGAATTGACTGGCAACCCCGACATGGACGACGAATTTGTTGTCAATACTTTGATGCACATGCTGTCGACGATGATAGCAAATAGTTATGAGTACTTTGACATTTCATACATCGATGACGATATTGCCTATTTCCAAAATCGCGTCGATGAAAATCAAATAATGATGGATGGTATCAGAAGTGACGTAGTTAATTATTGCACGACTTCCACTTCAATGCCTTCTGAATGCATCGCATATTACGATGCATCGGTTCAAAATTTAAACAACTATTTTATGGAATACGATCGATTGTACAACGATTACTTTAGATCTGTAGATTTTGAGGGTTCCGAGCGCTATCAGGAACTGCAAGAGTTGATTGATCAGTATTTCTATTACACTTATGAAGACATTAATCTGTCGGAAGCAGCTGCGTATCTGAGCGACTACAATGGACTATTATTGACATTAAATCCAGATGAATATACAGCGTATATGCCGATTCTGAATGCGTTTTGGGCATACCTCTTATATGAAGATACGGTTTATTATCCGCTTGAAGATTCTTTGGACGGTATTATCGACACGACGGGAGATCATAGGCTGGTAAAAAATCAAATCGTATGGTATTTCGGAGATTACCAGAATTTGTTTTGGGATAATCAGAATTGGCATGGAGAAATAAATAATTCTCAGCAAGAAAGAGCCAGAATGCTCGATCAACACCGGACCATGTCGATTTTCTATGGTTATCTGCAAACTCCGGGAGGATTGGCAAATATCAGAGAACTGGTCGAAGATTTATATACTTCTGCCAAAGAATTACTGACAACTGTCGATTCTGATTTATTTGACCTTGTCATGGAAATTATGCATTTGACAATGAACTTGGAAGAAGATGAAAATCCTGACTTATCTTTCCTATTGACTCCGGAGAATTTAGCATTTTACATTCCGAAGTTTGTAGATATTTTGGAATTTTTCCAAACCAAATTTGATACTGGAGCCATTTCAATCGACAACTTGGTTACAATTGGAGAAGATATTCTGACCCGTGTAATCCAGAGCCAGGATATGACAGAAACAGAAAAAGCTCTTATCTTAAGTTTGGCATTGCCGAAAGTGGAAGAATATGTCACTATGGCCTTAGATGAATTCGACAACTTAATCAATTTCCTAAATTCGATTGATGTTGTCAAGGTCGAAGCGATACTTGACTTTGTGAAACTGTTTGCCCAGAACGGACCAGATGGCCCGGATATGAGCGTTTTGGAAGATGATGGGCCCGATAATTATGTCCTGATGATTTGGACAATCGCCAATTTCGCTGATGTAATGCTTGGAGACGGTTCGCTAGATCTATCCATGATTGTTGACGATGTTATCAATCTTTATTATGATATAACTACTCAATTCGAACCTGATGAAGTTTTGAAAGCATCTGTCAAGGCAGCTGCCAATCTAAATATTGCTAGACTTCTCGAACTATCGGCTATTATCGGTGCTTACAATCCGGTAGCTATCGGGGTAGACGGCGTAATCGCAATGGAGGAATTTATGGCGAGAGGCCAGGCCTTGGCTGGGATGTTTTCTTCCGGATTCGAATCGATTCTTGAACCAATTGAATTCGGCTACACGCATCAGGCTTTTGTCGACCTAGTACAAAATATGTCCGATGGTTATCTAACCGAGGAAGAAGCGGACCAAAAGATCCTCGATTTGATGGGTATCCTTAATGAAACCGATGAAGAAACGGCATATTATCTGCTTCAAACGCTGATGCTTCAAGTAATGAGCGTAACGGCAATTACATCGTTTTCTGATGTGCAAGCCTGGGTTGCCGGTTTTGATAATTATGGCTATACCCGTCCAGAAATGGCGCAATGCGTCGTGAATTTCATAATTTATAATTTTACCAAACAACTTGCTCCTGGTGGGCATTTCGACACTGAAAAAGATTATTACGAGAATTGGATATCCAATTATGAAGATATGATCATCGAAGATGAAGGTCATATTCAGGATATCGAAAATACTATTTTATTCAAGATAAGTGGCTTAAACCAGACGCTGATTGACAATTACATGATTTACTGGCATGTGATGACAACAGAAGTCAGCATGTTAGCGGACATCAATATTTTGGTTTCTGACATGATGTATTCAAGTGATATCTTTGATTACGATACATATTTTGATTTGACTGACTGTCTGGAAGATATTTACATAGGGTACAAGACACAAGATGATTTCGATTTGCTTTGGAATCAACTGAGACAAGAGGAACAAGAACTCTATCAGGATGTGATTGACTTACTTGTCGAATATTCTGAATGGAAAACTTTAGTATATGATCCGCTAATGGACTCATTCGTTTCGGACTTGTATCAGGCGACTGGTGTTAACGAATATTACTGGAATGCTATTGAATATTATGAAGAATTCTACTATGACATCCAGAATCTTGAAAAATGGATTGATGAAAATAATGAATCCCTGGAATATCTTGCCATTGACAAAGCCAGAGCAGAAATGATCCTCGATTATTTGGATGACCCAGATAACTTGCAACTGACAATAGATGTCATGCTTGTTGCCGCGGATGAAATCACCAATTTGGTCAATACTGCCAATTCAGAAACCTTTGACACATTTATGGAATTGATTATGGGCAGTATGAACTTCGGACTAAGAGTCATGTCTGAGGAGCCCGAAATTGACGGACCAAATATCGACTTGTCTCCTGAAGCTGTACTAGGCTATATTCAGGATATATCTGCTGTTATCGGAACATTGTTCTCAACAATAGATGCTACCGACGAAGCAAATATCAAAGCTTTTGCTATCGATATGCTGGAAATCCAGTTCTTGGCTGAAGGCCAGTCACAAGTTGAAGTCGATTTGAAAATGGTTATAATCAATTTAGCTATTAACAAGTATTTTGACAGGGTTCGGGATGTGCTTGACATAGTTGCCGTGACATTAGATGGAATCAGTTTGGAAGAATTAAATACATTCGTGGCTCTGGCTCCGAATCTCTTCGTCGACAACGCTTCAATGGCTCAAATTATTATCGGAGTGTCGACTTTGATTGATATCTTGTGTTATGACGAAACCTTAGAAGTTCCTGACACCTTTGATTACGAAACCATCTTTAATTACGCAGTTGAGCTTTATTTTGACATTATGTACATGTTTGATTACGAAGAATTAGACATGACAGATCTCCAGACAATTGTTCTCAGTCATGTTGAAGATCTACTGGCGTACGCCTATGAGATTGCATCCTTTGACCCGATGAATCTGACAGATGAGAATTATGCTACAATCTTCGAATTGTACAAATATGGCGAATGGATTGGTCAAAATATTCAAAATCCAGAAGGCCTAGTATATCCGCTCCCAATCTCATTGCTTTATGAACATCAGGATTTTGTTAACCTGATCATATCAATGTATGGTGAAGAGATTACTGAAGAACAAATCGGGATTGAGATTCAGAATTTTATCGATCTATTCGAAGTTGAAGATGAGGAAGCAGCTTATTATCGGATTATGTTGTTAGGCTCGTTCATGAGGAATTTGCCTGAAATGCGTTCCTTCTATGACGTTCTTGACTTCTATCGATCCCTCCGAGGCATCGGCTTTAGCAATGAAGACTTGGCAACGTACCTGATCAATTTTGCCATTTCCAGATTGAATATGGCGATAGCTGATAATTCGGATGAAGAACAAATTGAAGCTTGGGAACAAGACATCCTCGATTTTGAAGTTCAGTTAGCATATTACGAAGATGATGTAGCTCAAATCGATGCCGATGTGGCAGCTGAAATCGCATTATTGGCGATTACAAATTCAGGGGCAGCAGCAATTGCCGAGCAAATGTATAACCAAGGAATCTACCGTGATATGGTATATTCATTCTGGAATTCAATGTATCATGAAGGCTTCTCGCACGAAGAATTCTATTTTGATTCAGAGCGATACTTCGAACTTGAGCTATATTGGGCGGGCAACATGGAAACAGAACCCAACATTGATGCCTTTAATTATTTGTATGATTCCTTGAGACAAGCGGAAAAAGATGTCTATATGCCGATTTTGAATGCTGCAAGTAATTATTGGAATGCAGAAAGACAATACGTGGATTTATGGAATAATTTGAATTCATATATAGTTGTCACTTCCGAGTTGAATGATTTCGGTTATTACATTGACTGGCAACGAGGAGACAGACTAGATTCGCAGCATTGGGCTGAAATGTATTCAATGTGGATTGAAGAAGCCCAAGACAATATTGAACGGACTTCGCAAGGTATCATGATGTTATCGATGTTTGATGATTTCTTCAGCGATCCAGACAATGTTATCTTGGCGAAAGCAACACTCGCCTTGCTGATGAACCGTCTTGATGCAGTGCTTGAAGATTTGACAAAAGAAGACTTCATGATCCTGAACAAAGTTTTCTCGAACTATTATTTCGATTTCAATGAATTTACTACTCCAGAAGAAATACTGGAAAAAATGCAAAATCTGATGATCTTGTTTGGGCCGATCTTTTTCGATGCATCCGGAACTAGTAATCCGGGATCGCAACTCAACACTTTCCTTAGCGAATTAATATCAAGCTATGCAACAGTGTTCCTGCCTGATGAAGGTTGGACGATTGAAGATTTCCGTCTTGATGTTACAGAAACGGTAGTGAATTTTATCGACCAGATGTATTTGGTTAACGAGTTCGATTTATTGATGCTGACAGAGACTGATTATGATGAGATCATGACTTTGATCACCTACATCCAAGACTTCGGAGGTCTGTTTTCACAAAATGAGACCGGCGAAATTGAATAAATTTTCATGATTTATGAGGAGCCAAATTGCAAAATTTTGGCTCCTCTTTTTTTTATGTGTTATAATTGATTTGGTGATAAATATGGTGATTTCTTCTGCAAGAAACAATTTCTTCAAGGACTTGATGAAACTTAAACAAAAAAAATACCGACTTCTTAACAACCAATTTCTCGTCGAAGGCGTGCATCTTGTCAAAGAAGCCATCGCTTGCGGTTTGTGTTTGGAAGTGATCGCAAAAGATGCGGTCACTTTTTGGGAAAAAGACACAATCCTGCTGAGCGAGCCATTGCTTAAACTTATATCTGATGTCGAAGAATCCCAGGAGATTTTTGCGCTTTGCCACATGTCCTCTGATTTTAGAATAGGTGACAGGATCTTATTGCTTGATGGCATTCAGGATCCGGGGAATTTAGGCACACTGCTCAGAAGCGCCAAAGCGTTTGGTTTTGAGACGATTATTTATGAAAATACAGTTGATTTATATAATCCCAAAGTCATTCGTTCCACTCAAGGAGCACTTTTTCACGTGACTTGTCGTCAGGCAACGCTGTCTGATTTCATGAAAGAACACCCTGAATACCATTATATCGGCACGGATGTCTTGACAGGTTTGCCCCTGGGTCAAGCTGAAATAAAATCCGAAAAAATCGGATTGTTGTTGGGCAATGAAGGACAAGGTGTAAGAAAAGAACTCCTGGATCTCACCCAAAGCTCGGTAACGATTGAAATGAACGGGATGGAATCAATCAATGTCGGAGTAGCCGGCGGAATCATAATGTATAAATTTCGAGTTAGTAAATAATGGATTATATCTATGAAGCCCAAAGGATTTTTGCCGAAAATGAAAACAAGCAATTGTTGACAGAAATCTTGTTGCCGAAAAGGGATGAATCCAGGATTGACATCAAGCATGTGTTTGTTGACGAATCGTTACGCGGGCAGGGAATCGCATCAAAGTTGATGCAACTTGCTTACTACTACATTAAAAGCCAAAACAAACAGATTGTCGCAAAGTGCCCGTATGCCATCAACTGGTTCAAGAAATATCCCGATTTTCAAGATATCGTCATCAATGTCAAAACGAAAAAAACGGAATAAAAAAACTTGTTTCTTTCAGGTTGGTATGATATAATTACTTTAGCATAAGTTACATTTGGGAGGGTCGGACCCTCCCTTTTAAATACTTAAGGAGGGAATCGAATTGAAACTTGACGAGTTGAAAAAAGAACTGGAAAAAGCAATCAAAAAACTTGGCTATGAATTATACGACCTCAATTATGTGAAAGAGAAAAAAACCGACTTGTTACAAGTCGTAATCGACAACGATTCTGGTATCACAATCGACGATTGCGTCAAAGTCTCCCATCATTTGAGTGCTTTTCTAGACGATATCGATCCTATCCCCAATGAGTATAGTCTGGAAGTGACGTCTCCAGGAGCAGAAAGAGAACTAAAAGACGCTTCTGAAATTAAAAAAGCCGTCGGAAGATACGTCCATATTGAAACCTACGACCAAAAAATGGATGGCGAACTTTTACATTTCGATGGGGACACAATTACGATTAACGATAAATTCAACAAGCAGATATCATTTAACTATATAGATGTTATTATGATTCGTCTTGCAATTAAATTTTAGGAGAATATAGACATGATTAGTAAAGAATTTTTCAAGGCATTGGAACAAGTAGCCGAAGACAGAGATATTCCCAAAGAGAAAATCTTGGATATTTTTGGCAAGGGATTATTAAACGCCTATAAAAAAGACTACAATGGCCAACAAAATGCCAAAGTAGTTTTCAACGAGGAAAAAGCCGAGATTCTGATTGTTGCCACATATCTTGTAGTTGAAACCATCGATCCGGAAGCGGAAAAAGGCATACAGATCACTGCTGATGACGCACAGGAATTGAAAAAGAATGCCAGGGTGGGAGATATCATTGAAGTGAAGATCACACCGAAAGATTTCGGCAGGATCGCCGCTTCAAGTGCTAAACAAATCTTGACACAGGGGCTGAAACAACTCGAAAGAGAGCGAAACTATGAAATCTTCACCGATAAGACCGGTGAGATGGTCATCGCGGAGATCGTCGCCATGAACGACGACTTTGTCACGCTTTTCCTAGGATATGACACTGAGACATCAATTCCCGCAAGAGACCTTGTTGGTACCGACCTAGTTATGGGAAGCCAAATTAGAGTTTATATCACCAAAGTCGAACAAACCACAAAAGGACCTAAAGTCTACGTATCAAGAACTGACAGAAATCTTGTCAAAAGACTTATGGAACAAGCTATTCCCGAACTTCAGGAAGGCATCGTGGAAATCATGGGCCTTGCAAGAGACCCGGGAGACAGATGCAAAGTCTGCGTTGCCTCAAACAATCCGAAAGTTGATCCAGTTGGCGCTTGTCTCGGAAGAAACGGTGTCAGGATCCGCGAAGTCATCGATTCGCTTAGTGGCGAAAAGATCGACATCTATAAGTATAGTGAAGATCCCAGAGAACTGGTTTCAAATGCGATCCAACCTGCCAAGTCGATTGCAGTAATCATCGACGTGAAAGAAAAAAGCGCGACAGTGATCGTACCTGACGATCAATTGTCGCTTGCCATCGGCAAAAGGGGACAAAATGCTAGGCTGGCTGTCCAATCAAGTGGATGGAAGATTGACATCAAATCCGAAACGGATGCCTTGATTCAAGGAATCCACTATTGATCAAGGAGGAACGACCATGATCAAACAAAAGAAAATCCCGCTTCGCAAATGTGTTGTCACCGGTGAAAAATTTGAAAAAAAGCAACTGCTTCGTGTCGTCAAGACACCTAACGGAGAAGTGATTTTCGATCCAACCGGAAAAGCCAACGGCAGAGGCGCCTATGTCTCGAAAAACAAAGCCGTAATCGAAAAAGCGAAGAAGACCAATATCTTGGCAAAACATCTTGAGACAAAGATCCCGGATGAAATCTATGAAGAACTATTAAGACAGGTCGGCAATGAATAAAGGCAGACTATTGAAAACCCTTGGGTTGGCATTCAGGGCCGACAAGGTTGTTTCCGGAGAAGAGTTCAGTCTCGATCTTATCAAAAAAGGCAGAGCTTCACTCGTTTTTCTTGCTAACGATTCCGGAGTCAACACGACTAAAAGGATCCAAGATAAAACCAAGTTTCACAATGTAATCCTGAATCAGGACTTGTCAACCGATGAATTAAGCCTGGCAATCGGCAAGACCAACCGAAAAGTGATTTGCGTAACAAGCAAAGATTTTGCCAAATTATTGCTTGAGGCAATCAATGAATAAACAGAAAGAGGTGGTAATGTGGTAACAAAAAAACCAAATACCAAGAAGAAATCAAACTTCAAATCCAATAAACCGTCTGGGAAACCAGTCAATAAACCCCAAACAAGGACCCCAAGCCGTAAACCCAATCCAATGATTGAAAAACAGGCGGAAGTCATCGATAAGACAGTCTATTACAAAAATACAATGACTGTGCTTGAACTTGCAGAACAATTACACCGTCCTGTCCCAGAAGTCATCAAAAAATTGATGTTTATGCGTATAATGGCTTCCCAAACACAATCTGTCGATAGAGACACAGCGGAAATCTTAGCTTTGGATTATGGTTTTGAATTCAAAGATGAAGTCATGACGGACATGACAAGATATGATGAACTATCTATCGAAGACGATCCCAAAGATTTGGTTGAAAGACCACCTATAGTCACCATAATGGGCCATGTCGACCACGGCAAAACAACTTTGCTTGACACGATCAGACATACTCGTGTCGTACAATCAGAGGCAGGTGGCATCACCCAGCATATCGGAGCATATCAGGTCGTTAGAAATGACAAAGCCATCACATTCATTGATACTCCCGGACATGCAGCGTTCACTGAAATGCGCGCCAGAGGCGCCAGGGTGACCGATATTGTCGTATTGGTCGTTGCGGCTGATGATGGCGTCATGCCACAGACAAAAGAGGCTATCGACCATTCTAAGGCCTCAAAATGCTCAATCATCGTAGCCATCAATAAAATGGACAAACCCGGAGCTAACCCCGAACGGGTCAAACAGGAACTTGCCGATCTCGACTTGTTACCGGATGACTGGGGCGGCGAGACACCGTTTTGCTATATATCCGCATTGAAAAACACCGGTGTTGACGAATTGCTTGATACAATCCAGTTGGTTTCCGAAATGCTTGAACTAAAAGCCAATCCCAAAAGAAATGCCATCGGCACTTGTATTGAAGCCAAGCTCGACAAAGGCAGAGGCCCGGTCGCAACTATTCTTGTATCCAATGGTACCATCAAAATCGGCGATACTTTTGTCGTAGGTAACACATACGGCAAAATCCGTGGTATGAATGACGACCTTGGAAAGAGTGTCCATAAAGCAAAACCGGGATCCGCTGTTGAAATCAACGGATTGAACGATGTTCCGCAAGCTGGCGATCCATTTATGGTATTGGATGACGAAAAACTGACCAAAGATATCGCGCAAAAACGTTCCGACCGTCTATTCAAAGACACTAGTTCTGCTAAAAAAACGATTACTCTCGAGGAATTCTTCTTGAAAGCAGAAGGCACAGTCAAAGAATTACGCTTAATCATCAAGGCTGACGCCCAAGGATCAATTGAAGCTTTCAAGGGCTCAATCGAAAAAATTTCTATTGAAGGAACATCCATCGACATCGTGAGAACCGGAGTTGGGGCAATTACTGATACTGACGTGTCACTTGCCGAAGCAAGCAACGCAATCATTATTGGCTTTGATGTCCAGGCACCCTCAAATGTCAGAGACAGCGCTCATGAAAAGGGCGTTGAAATCAGAGATTACCGCGTTATCTACGAAGCCATGGATGACATTGAGGCCGCAATGAAAGGTATGTTAGAACCTGTCTTTGAAAAACAGATCATCGGTGAAGCTGCCATCAGGGAAACTTTCTCGATCTCCAAAGTCGGCACCATTGCCGGTTGCATGGTAACTTCGGGATCGATCAAACGGGATTCTACGGTAAAACTGATCCGAAACGGGAAAATCATTTTTGAAGGCAAAATTTCCTCACTGAAACGCTTTAAGGAAGATGTCAAGGAAGTGAAACAAGGATTTGACTGCGGAATTATGATTGAAAACTATAATGATGTGAAAGTTGACGATGTTATTGAAGCATCAGTAATGAAAGAGGTGGTATAAAATGCCTAAAACCGATCGTTTGGAAACATTGGTTCAAAGAGTGGTTGCCGACATCATTACCAGGGAAATCAAGGATGACCTGGGCTTTCTGACCGTAACCGGTGTCAAAATCACCAACGAATTATCTTACATGTATGTATACTACACGATCTTCGGACCGGAAGACAGATTACAAAAATCCCAGGAGGCACTAGAAAGAGCAAAAGGATTCATCAAGAACCAGATTGCCTTGCGTGTCAAAATGCGGAAAGTCCCCGAACTTGTCTTCAAATATGACAAATCAGAGTTTACTGGACGCCGCGTTGACGAGATTATCAAGAAAATCAAATGAGGATAAACTTTGGCTATTTGCCAAAGTTTTTCTTTTTAGGTTCTTGATTGAATGCCATGGCTGGTTAAGGTATAATGATACAGGGTGTTAGTTGATGAATTCCACGATTAAAGATAAATTACAGACTTTGCCGGAAGCTCCCGGAAGTTATCAGATGCTTAACGCTTTGGGAGAGATCATCTATGTCGGCAAAGCAAAAAACCTCAAGAACAGAGTCAAGACTTATTTCACCGGCAGCCATGACCAAAAAACGACCAGTCTTGTCCAAAGCATAACTGATTTTACCTATATTGTTACCGCTTCGGAACTCGAGGCGTTTTTGCTGGAACTTTCTCTTATCAAAGAACACGCACCCAGATACAATATCATGCTTACAGGTGACAAGACCTATCCTTATATCGAAATCACGAATGAGAAACATCCAAAGCTTGTCATCACCAGAAAAGCAAACAAAAAAAACAAGAATATTTTCGGCCCTTTTCCCGATGCATATTCTGCCAGGGAAACAATGCATCTTCTAAACAAACTGTTTCCGTTCAGAAAGTGTCAGAAGCTCCCCAAGCAGCTCTGTTTATACTTCCATATCGGACAGTGCCTGGGACCGTGTGTAAATCCGGTTGAAGACAGTCTATATGCAGAGATGATTAAAAAGATAAAAAGATTCATGTCGGGCCTTAGCCAGGATTTGATCGATGAACTGAAACTAAAAATGCATGAACATTCTGAAAAGATGGAATACGAAAAAGCCAAAGAATATAAGGAATTGCTGGATGCAGTCGAGAAAACCACAGAGAAACAAAAAATCATATTTTCCGATCTTAACAACAGGGATATCATCAATTTCCATACATATGATAACTATATGGCCTTGTCGATTCTTTTCATGCGCCAAGGGAAAATTATTTTTTCACAGACACCGATTCTGACTTTCTACAATGATCCAGAAGAAGCCTTCTTAAGCTATCTTGCCCAGTTCTATGAAATCCATCCCGTACCTGACGAGGTTTTGTTACCGCAGGGGATTGATCTGTCACTGCTGGAGCCGATTCTCAAAGAAAAGGGCTTTATTCCCCAACGCGGAAAAAAAATGCAACTTATGGACATGGCATTGGAAAATGCCAAAATCCATTTGCAGAACAACCTTGGAACATATTTGAAAAAACACGAAAAAACTATTGGAGCCTTGGAAAAATTGGGAGAACTCTTGCAGATTGAACCGCCAACGAGAATCGAAGCTTTTGATAACTCCAACACGATGGGGACAAATCCAGTTTCTTCGATGGTCGTGTTTTCAAATGGGCTTCCGGACAAAAAAGAATATCGCAAGTATGCAGTAAAGACGATCAAAGGGCCTGACGACTACAACACAATGAAAGAAATCATCTACCGCAGATACCAAAAGATGCTTTATGAAGACACAAGAAGACCTGGACTCATCATCATGGACGGAGGCATAACCCAAGTCCACGCCTGCAAGGAAATACTTGATTCTCTAAAGCTTTCAATCCCGGTTGTCGGATTGAAAAAAGATGACAAGCACAAGACGAATCGCCTGTTGAATCTTCGTGAACAGGATATTCTCCTTGACAGACATGACCCCTTATATATACTGCTGAACAAGATTCAGGAAGAAGCGCACCGTTTCGCGGTTACCTTCCATAGGCAAAAGCAGTCCAAAGAGATATATGCTTCGATATTGGATGCGATTCCTAAAATCGGAAAACAAACAAAAACAAAACTTTTGCTCAAATTCAAAACCCTGGAAAATATCAAGAATGCACTGGATGAGGATTTACAAAAACTCAGTCTTTCCAAAAAACAAATCGCAAATCTCAGAATCGCTCTTGAGGGAATCAAATAGCGATATTTTCTGTCACTAACAAATGATATGTGGTAAAATGAAATATGAATTACAGATTGATGATGGACGAGGTACACTATGACAGAATTTGTATACGGGCTTTTGCACGGAGTCGATGAGAAAAAACGCGTGCTGGCAATCAAGACCAAACATCGGGTTCGTTTTTTCTATATGGCAAAAGGCATGTTCACCGGATTCATGAATTATTTTGGACCGGGGATATATGTTTACATGACCGTTTTAAAAGCATGTCGATCATATAAAGGCTATTCCGTCCATAACGTGGTCAATGTGGAAAAGGTCATGGCTCCTAACAGGCAGAGACCGAACATGTTCTACGATGTTTCGATTATCAAAGCTGGAGTAAAAACGATTGTCAATGCCAACAAGCCAAAACTATTTGTCGATTTTGAAATGTCGATGCCTCCATATCGGAACTATCAAAATTTCGTCTCGGAAATTATCCAGGTGGGCATGATTCTTACCGACGCTTCCGGAATTGTTTTGGAAGAACACTCTTTCTTCATCAAACCTACTCTATTTCCACAAATCAGTGATAGAACAGAGAAATTTCTGCATATCAGCCAGGATGATATCGTGGATGGGAAAGATTATAGCTACTTCCATGAAATCTTTCTAAAAATGCAAAACACGTACCGCCCAATGATTTTCATTTGGGGAAAGAACGATAAACTGGAACTTAATAAGATGAATAGTATCCATCAACTTGAAGAGTTCGCAGGCAAAGCCCAATTCATCGATTTATTGCATCTCCACAAAATCTATTTTGGTCTCAAAAACGATCTTGGGCTCTTTAGCGCCTACAATATGTATGCTGCAGTTGACTTGACAAACCAGCTCCATGATGCCTTTCAGGATGCCACGGTGACCAAAAATGTCTTTTTTTGGTTTCAAGATGTAATCAATGGCAAATTGATGATTAATACATTGAAAGACAATACTAACACATTGGAGAAAACAAATGAAATCCAAGCATAACGAAACTGTTCCTGTCATATCAAGAATTGCTTACGGATCCGGAGACATGTCATTTACATTTGGAACGGCGATCACAGGTTTCTATCTTTTGATATTCTTGACAAATGTCGTCGGCCTCAAAGGTTATATGGCATCCGGAATCATTTTCTTGGGGTTCATCTGGGACGCGATTACTGATCCCATTGTTGGCTATTATTCAGACCGGATCAAATCAAAATTCGGCAGGAGAAGAAAACTGATGCTTTGGGCTGCCTTGCCCTTGGGAATTTCCTTTTTCGCTATTTTTGCGGTCTCGACATTGATTGCCAAAATGTCTCCAGAGATGTTTGGCTGGAGTCAAAACAGTCTTACGCTTGTTTTACTAATCAAGTCTTTTCTAGTTCTTGTAATTTATTTGTTTTTTTATCTTTGTTACACTTTAGCGTATATCCCGTATATTTCTTTGATCAATGACATGACCAAGAAATATAACGAAAGAACCAAACTCACAGGATACAGAATGGTCGCAACGATCCTCGCGACAATCATCGCAGTCGCAATTCCCGATTTGATCATGGGCGATGTCACTTTGACGCATTCGGGAGAAAAATTCATTCTTATTTCCGCTATTTTCGGTGTTTTGATCGTATTGATACTGCTCTTTTCCATTTTTGGTACCTATGAATTGGTTTCGGAAGAGATAACACCAAAGGAGAAATTCCATTTTTATCGCGATTTTCTATCTTGTTTTAAAGCAAAGGAATTCAGAAGAGCTTCTCTAGCCTTTATGTTCAGTCTGTCGGCTATTTTTGTTTTACAAGATACAATCCAATACTATGTAAACTACTGGCTTCAGTCCCCAGAGTTGTTCCTACCCTTGGCAGGATCGGTGCTGGTGCTTGGATTTCTGAGTGTGCCCTTGTGGGTAGTAATCTCGAACAAAATTGGCAAAAAAAAGACACTATATCTTGGAAGTCTTTGTTGGATAGTGGCGTTTGCGATGTTCATGGCACTTCCGCAACTGCCTTATCAGGAAATCGCTCTGAATTTTCAAAATCAAATCTATATCGTCCCGCTTTCAATGCTGGATGCAATCATTAGTTTTCCCTGGTGGGGGTGGATCGCAGTTTTCATTCTCGGTCTGGGGATGGGCAACATTCATCTGACTGCTTATGGAATGTATCCAGACGCAATCAGCGTTATAACCAAAGAAGCCCCAGAAAAGGAAGGAAGCTACTTTGGTTCTGTTTCTTTTCTCCAAAAAATTGGTATCGGACTGGCAACATTGTTGATTGGACCGATTCTCGACCTGTCCGGATATATTGCCAAGCCGGATCAAAGTTGGTTCACAGCGCTTGAAAACGCATCGCTTTCAATCGATGGCACCTGGCTTTACCTGCAATCGAACTTATCTGCTCCTTTTGCCATTAAGCTGACTTTTTGCATACTGCCGATTATTTTGATGATTTTTGCGGCCTTTTCTGTAAGAGGGTATGGAGTCGATGAATTGTTAAGACAAGAAAAAAGATGAACCTTGAGTTCATCTTTTTATAGGACCATAATTACTGGCATGACCATCGGTTCCCGGCTGGTTTTCTGGGAAATATACTTGCCCAAGGCTTTTGTCAGGTCATTTTTCATGCCACTGATGTTTAGTTTCTTACCAGTAGCCAGATACTTGTCAGTCACGTCGAGAGCGAGTGTTTGCAAGTCTTTAATCATCTGCTGGTTGTCTTTCATGAAAATGAATCCTTTGGATACGATCGAAGGAGTGCAGATGACTTCGCGCCTTTCCTGATTGATTGTCAACACAACCGAGAACAAGCCGTCCTCAGATAATTCGCGTCTGTCCTTGATGACTTGACTTCCGACTTCGCCGATGGCAGAGCCATCAACATAGACATCCGATGTCTGGACTTTGCCGGCAATTCTGGCGTTGTCTTTCGAGACGGCGAGAACATCACCATTGTCGAGAATGAAGATGTTTTCTTTTTTTACTCCCGTATCGGCTCCGAGTCCGGCATGGGTCTTGAGCATCCGGTATTCGCCGTGAATCGGCATGAAATATTTTGGACGCATGAGTTTCAACATCAATTTAAGCTCGTTCTGCCCGCCATGCCCTGAAGCATGCACATCGGCAAATGGTGACTGGGTGATAACAGAAGCGCCATTTTTATAAAGCAGGTTGATGGTTTTGTTCACGCTTTCTAGGTTTCCGGGAATCGGAGAAGAAGATAGAATGACGGTATCTCCGGGAATCAGGGATATTTGCTTGTGAGTTCCGGAAGCAATCCGGGTCAGTGCGGCCAAGGGTTCGCCTTGTGATCCGGTGCAAAGAATCGTCAAATTTTTCTGTTTTAGACCGACCATGTTCTTACTGAAAAGGAAGGTTCCGTGCGGAGCCTTGATATATCCTAGTTTCATCCCGACATTGATATTTTTTTCCATGGATCTGCCAAAGACTGCGATTTTGCGGTCTGTGACGACGGAAGCTTCAACGATTTGCTGGACGCGATGGATGTTCGAGGCAAATGTAGCAATGATAACCCGGCCTGAGATGCTTCGAAACAGTTCTTTGATATTTTCGGCAACGACTTTTTCGGATATTGTGAAATCCTCCAATTCTGAATTAGTGGAATCGGAAAGCAGACATAAAACGCCCTCTTCACCGATTCTTGCCATTTTTTGGTAGTTTGCATCAGCTCCTGTGGGTGAGAAATCAAATTTGAAATCTCCGGTATGAACAATTACACCTTCGGGAGTGCTGATTTTTATGCCGAAAGAATCCGGAATCGAATGATTGGTCCGGAAGAAACTGACTGATATATTTTTGAAACGGATGATATCCGATTCATGGTATTCTTGCAGATTAAGAGATAGATTTGTATGCTCTTCCATTTTGGTCTGAATGAGTCCGGCTGAAAGTCCGGAAGCATAAATTACCGGTACCCTCACCATTTTCAAAAGGAACGGAATTCCTCCGATATGATCCTCATGTCCATGGCTGATGAAAAGAGCCTTGATCTTATTTTGGTTCTCGATTAAATAAGTATAATCGGGAATCACGTAATCGATGCCCATCAGGAATTCATCCGGGAATAAAAGCCCAGAGTCTACGATAATGAGTTCGTCACGGTATTCCACGCAATACATGTTCTTTCCTACTTCTCCTAATCCACCAAGTGCAAAAATCCCGACTTCATGATTGGAAAACAATTGATTTTGCATGGTGAATACAATCCTTTCTAAAGTATTGAAATGTCATAACTTTACTGCTTATTATACATAATAAACTTATAATTTGCAAATAGAAGCACCGATTTATTTCTTCATTGGCTTGATTTTTGCCAAATAAGGCATTACAATAAAAATACATGCGGGAAATATACTCTGGATTGTAGGTCTAAAAGCCGACATGTCACACTAAAAGAGATATTTTTAGTGTTTTTTTTAGCAAAAGGAGGAAATATAAATGCCACCTATCTTCTATTGGTTCATGGCTTGCTTTTTAGTGTCTTTGGGAGGGATCGTCGCGGCAGTGATTCTAGTGATTGCCCAAAACAGGAAGAAAAAATTTATTGCCGAAAATCTTGAACAAGTTTATGTAAAAAGCACACACAAGACATTCTCCAAGTCCAAAGGAATGGCTCATTATTTCGTGGAGTTTGTCGCAAGAAACGGTGTCGCTTTTCAACTGAGGGTCAAACAGAGCCTATATGACGAATTATATGTAAACGACATCGGCACCTTGGCTCATCATCGGAATAGAATCCTGTTTTTTGAAAAAAAGAAGACGGTAAAGCCTAATTTTTTCAAAGCGACTAAATCGATGTCAAAGACAATGCGTGTGACTTTGTCCTCACCAAGATTTAATCTTGAAATTCAAATGAAAGATGAGATATATGCCACTATTGATGAAATAATGAAATATCTGGACAGAATGTTGGAAAATAAAAAAGACAATTTTCTTACTTTGGAGGATGAAGCAGGCAATTCTCTGGAAATCTCTAGCAGCGATCAAGACTTAATCGATCTACGATATCTTCAGGCAGAGAACTCTTATCATTTAAACAGAGTCAAGATCGAGGAAGTCAAGGCAGTCGTCAAGAAATTCTTTGATAAAATTAATTTGGTTGAATCAAATCATTTTCAGCCAGAAAAATAAGCTTATTTTTTAGTGGTCGTATCTATGGTATAATTATATCGAAGGGGGTGACGTCATGATTTGTAGAGTATTGGTTGATGTTCCGGTAAAAGCAGTTGACCGGTTGTTCGATTACGAGATACCCGCTGAATTTCAAGATGTTTTAGAAATTGGAATGCGCGTCATCGTTCCTTTCGGAAACCGGGAATTGATGGGTTATTGTTTGGAAATTGTAGAAAAAAGTGAGTATGAAGACCACCTCAAACCGATAAAATCACTGTTGGACTTGGAATCATATCTTACCGAAGAACTGATCGTTCTTGCCAAAAAAATTCAGGAAGACACATCAAGTGTATTGATTAGAGTAATTGAAACGATGTTGCCTTCGGCCTTGCGGACCACTTATAAAACCTTGCTCTGTGTATTGGATCGTCCGGGGTTGCCAGAAGTTTTGAAATCGTATTTTGAAAACACAGATGAAAGATATCTCGATCAAGAATTGGCTACGGTCTTAAAACCAGTCAAGGAAGCGGTGAAAGCCGGAACTCTCAGACAAACCATAGAAGTGAAGTCAAAAGCCAATCCACGCTCGGTGAGAATCATAAGATTGTTGAAGAATGCAACGCTACCAAAAACTGATAAACAAAAAAGCGTCATCGCATATTTGACAGAGACAGAAACAAATAGTGAAAATTATCAGACCCTGCTGAAAAATTTATCAATCACTTCATCGGTAATAGATACTTTGTCCAGACAAGGTTTTATCGAAATCATTCTTCAAGAAGAATACAGAGAGCTTTTTTCCCTTCAACCGGAGAATGACAAACAAGTGAACTTAAATATCGAACAGGAAATTGCATATGATAAAATCATAGCCAAGCTAGATCAAAATCAATTGTTTCTTCTTCATGGTGTGACCTCATCAGGCAAAACCGAGATATATTTAAAAGTCATAGAAACTGTTCTGAAAAAAAACCTGGAAGTCATCTTCCTTGTCCCGGAGATCTCGCTGACACCGATGATGGTTTCTAGATTTAAAAGCAGATTTCATGATCAAGTTGCTATCTTGCATTCCGGACTGTCCGCCGGTGAAAAATTCGATGAATGGAGAAAGATAATACGGCATGAAGTTAAAATCGTGATTGGTGCGAGAAGTGCCTGTTTTGCGCCATTTACCAATCTTGGCTTAATCGTGGTCGATGAATGTCATGAGTCCACATACAAACAGGACGAGATGCCCAAATATTATGCGTTAGATGTGCTGGATCATCGTGCTAAATATTACAATATTCCGATGCTTATGGGCTCGGCAACTCCAAATATTGAATCATATGCCAGATATAAACGCGGATACTATGAACTTTTGGAATTGAAAAAAAGAGCTCAGAACTCAAGCTTGCCTGAACTGCAAATCGTTGATATGAAACAAGAATTCAAAAACGGAAACTACAATCTGCTATCAGATTTACTATATGAGGAAATCAAAACCAGACTTGAAAAGAAAGAACAGACAATTCTGCTTTTGAATAGAAGAGGTTACTCGACATTTGTGATTTGCAGAAACTGTGGCTTTGTGTTTACTTGTCCTCAATGCGATATTTCACTTACTTATCATGAAGCAGACCATACATTGAAATGTCATTATTGCAACCACAAGCAAACCGTTCCAAAAACCTGCGCAAAATGCAATTCTGAAGATTTGCGATACTATGGCTCCGGAACGCAAAAAATCGAAGCAGAATTATCAGTGCGATTTCCTCTGGCAAAAGTTGTCCGCATGGACAATGACACTACAAGAACAAAAAATGCGCATGAAAAGTTGCTGTTTCAGTTTGAACATGAAGGAGATATTCTTTTGGGGACCCAAATGATTGCCAAAGGCTTAGACTTTCCTAATGTTACGTTAGTTGGCATCATCCAGGCTGATGGCAATCTCTATTCCCCGGACTTCCGAGCCCCGGAAAAAACCTTCCAGTTGATCACACAAGTCTCTGGAAGAGCAGGTAGGAGAGATGTTTCCGGAAAAGTTATCATTCAAGCCTTCAATCCGGATCATTATGCGATCCAATATGCATATAACCATGATTATCTCGGGTTCTATGAACATGAGATGGGACTCAGAAAACTCGCAAAATATGTGCCATTTTACTTTCTGGTACAACTCCTCTTCGTGGGTGAAAAGATGCGTGATTTGTTTATAGCCGCAAAAGCAGCTGTGGGTTCGATTAGGCAAGTCCTTACAGCCGAGTCGATCATCTTGGGCCCTTCACTTCCAATAATGCCCAAGATAAAGAATCTATACAGTTGCCAAGTTATCATCAAATATAGGAATGAACCAAAATTAAATCATTTGCTTTCTGAAATCAAAGAAAAATATGAAAATGAACTGGTCCGGATTACAATCGACAAAAGTCCGACCTTGAGTTAGGGGTGATAAAGATGAAAATAGTATTTATAGGTACCATGGATTTTGCCGTGCCAATTCTTAAGGGATTGACGGAAAATTATGATGTCTGCTTGGTGGTTACTCAGCCAGACCGCCCTTTTGGAAGAAAGCAAGAGCCAAAACCTTCAGCTGTCAAACTTGAAGCGATTAAACTTGGAATACCCGTTTTCCAACCAGAAAAAATCAAGACAGATTATCAGGATATTTTGGATTGCAAACCAGATATGATTGTAGTCGCTGCATATGGACAGATGATCCCGAATCTAATTTTGGATTATCCTCAAAAGAGATGTATTAATGTTCATGCTTCCCTGCTACCGAAATACCGAGGCGGATCTCCTATGCAACGAGCAATCATGAATGGAGATGTGACGACCGGAGTCTCTGTCATGTATATGGAGAAAAAAATGGATTCTGGTCCTATTCTTGCTCAAAAAAAAGTTACAATAAAGGATGCTGACGATGTCGAAACTTTGGAAAAAAGATTGGCAATTGCAGGACGAGATCTCTTGCTTGAAACACTTCCACTTGTGTTTGAAAACAAGATCAAGCCTCAAGACCAAGATCCAAGTAAGGTGACATTTGCCTACAACATCAAGCCAGAAGAAGAAAAAATAGACTTCAGTCAAAGCGCAAGAAGTATTTTCAATCATGTGAGAGCATTCCATCCCAAGCCATTGTGTCATGCAGTAATTGATGGATTGAAATTAAAACTGTACATTATTGAGGCCCTTGATTCGGATCTTTACAATAATAAAGAAAACGGAGAAATTGTGTTTTCCAACCGCGAGAAAGTGTATGTCAAAGCCTCAAAAGGGATTGTTTCCTTGAAAAAAGTCCAGTTGCAAGGTAAAAATGTCATGGACATTGCCGACTTCATGAATGGAACAGGCAAAAATCTGCTTTTGACTGGCAAGATTTTCAAATAGACTTTCAGTATCCAATTTAAATATGTTATAATATTTAGTTAGTATATACTCATTTAGGGGTGATTATATGAACCGTCAAAAGAACTTGTTTTCTCGCGAAGAAATGTATTTGATGAATCTTGACAAACTGCATGAACGTGGAGTTTCAATTGAACAAATCGCTGAAATAGCCTTCAAACAGCAATCCAAATGGAAACCCGATATTTCCTATAATGAATGTCTAGAGTCCGTAGAAAAGATTCTTTCTTTGCGTGACGTGTTCCATTTGTTGCAACTTGGTGCGGAAATCGACCGTCTTACCGAAGAAAATGCTTTCCATGGACCGATTCAATCAATTTTGGAAACGGATTTAGGAATGTTCGGAATTGATGAACTGTTTGGTTTGGAACTTGCTGGTCTTTATGGTACGATTGGAAAGACTAATTTTGGTGATATTGATGTCAATAAACCCGGAATTGTCAACAAACTAAACGAAGCGGGAAAAAAAGGAAAGAACGCATGCCACACTTTCCTTGACGATATCGTCGGCGCCATAGCGGCTGCAGCATCGACAAGAGTCGCACAAATCGAAAATGAAATCGAAGCAAGAAAAGATCCTTCGATCATCGAACAACCTAAATTGTTCTAGTCTATACACTTGAGGCAAAGGGGGTGATGTGATGGACAATCGAGAAAAAGCCTTGGATGAATTTTTCCGCAAGAATGATTCAGCCAAGAAAAAACGTTCAGTAAAATCTGATAAACCTGAAAGCCAAGTCAAGATTGATGAGTATTTGGCATCGGTTGTGCCGGAGAAACCGCAAAAGAAAAGAACGCTTTTGGACAAATTCGTCGATTTCTTCCGCATCACGTCATTCAAGAACAGGTTTGATGAGAAAAAAGTCAGCGCGAATATCAAGCAATTCGAAGTCGAAGGAAAAAGCAAACTTTCGATTTTCCTCAATAAAATGCGTCTATTTTTTATCAATCGCTTTAGTTTTGAAGCCGGGATTGATATTTTGGATGAAACATCGGTATTATATCGCAAAAACATGGTCATCAGAAACATTCTCTGGATCACCAATATTGTGTTTTTGCTTTTCACTTTGATTGGATCTGAAGGCGTAAATCTTAAAATTAATTTGATTGTCACCTTTGCGATATCTTTGATTATGGTGTTTACCAGCCGCACGATTCGCAAAATAATTTTACAGGAGCCAAAAACACTGCACAAGCAACAACTTGGAGAATATGTTTCAGGTGTCTATATCCTGTTGATGGCGATAGCTGTATACGTGAAACTTAGAATCACACTTGGTTCAAATGCTGCCGAAGGCTTCTTCAGCATCACCCAAGCCGGATATTCTCTCATTTATTTCGCTTTGGTCGTTTTGGCACTATATCAAGATTCGAAATTACTTAGCCTGATATTTAAGATTTCTATCATTGTCATGACCATTATCCATGTGACAGTTCTTTATCCTGTTATTGACCATGCAACAGATATTGTAACGTTATGGAATTATCTCAAAGGTCCGATTCTGACAGACATCATCCTCAGGACATTGGTGCTAGCCGTATTCATGATTGCGCTTTACTCGACCGCGAAAATATCTGAAGACATGAATAACAAAAGAAAAGAAGAACTCATCAAACGCAGAGCCATGGAAAAAGATTTCAAGGCTGTCGTATCCGATGTTTTCGACGTTATCAGTGTCTATAGGCAGCGAGTAGATGAAAATCAAGAAAAAATGGTGATCATGGCCTCCAAAAGAGTAGCTGAAATGTCCGGAAAACTTGGAAATTACCTTGGTTATTCACCTAAGCTTTGCAAGGAAATCTTTGACTTTTCCACGATCCATATTGACAAGAAAGATTATTTATCACTTGCAGATTATGATTCTAAGGATGTTTTGGAAGAATCCGATTTTCGTAAAATCAGGGAAAAGACGATTGTTGGTTCAGTAATCATCAAGCGGTTGCAACTCGAAAAAAAGGGAGAAGACATTGTTCGTGCCCATTTCGAGAAAACAGCTGACAAAGACTTTATCAAGGAAATGAACATCATCCAGAATAACCGCGAATCACAAGTCATATTACTTTGTCAGATTTATGACATCTTGAGGCAGCCCAGGAACTATAAGCGAGAACTCAAACATTCACGTTCCATGGATTTGTTACAATTGGAGTTTTTTCCTTATTTCGATCCACAGATAGTTGACCGATTCGTCAAATACAGCGAAGATTTCGAATCGATTTACTACAAGTTGAGCCCAGAATAGGAGACAGACAAATGTATCGATTTTTTACTTCCGAATCTGTGACCGAAGGTCACCCGGACAAAATATGCGATCAAATCAGCGATTCCATTCTGGACGCTATTTTGACCGATGATCCCGATGCAAGAGTCGCAGTGGAAACACTCGTTACAACTGGACTTGTACTTGTTGCCGGCGAAATTACAACTGCTACATATGTCGATATTCAAAAGATTGTCCGCGACACAGTCGCATCAATTGGCTACGACCGCGGGAAATATGGCTTCGATGCCGAGAACTTAGCTGTTTTGGTATCGATAAATAATCAATCTCAGGACATTGCTATTGGTGTCAACGAGGATTTGCACCATGAACAAGGCGCGGGCGACCAGGGCATGATGTTTGGATATGCGATTTCTGGTACTCCAGAATATATGCCGATCACCCATGTGTATGCCAGTAAACTGGCGCTTCGTTTGGCACAAGTCAGAAAAAGCGGTGTGTTGCCTTATCTTCGCCCCGATGGCAAGACTCAGGTAACAGGAGAATTCAATGAAGATGGAAGCCTTAAGCGCTTTGACAAGATCCTCATTTCTACACAACATTCTCCGGAATCTCTTCAAGAGACTATTCGCAAAGACTTGATCAAACATGTAATTAAAGAAGTCATTCCTCCAAAGTATTTGGATGAAGAGACTATAATCTATGTCAATCCGACCGGAAGATTCGTCATTGGCGGACCATCCGGAGATTCCGGACTTACCGGGAGGAAAATCATTGTGGACACATATGGTGGTGCAGTACATCACGGTGGTGGTGCATTTTCTGGAAAAGATCCTTCAAAAGTCGACAGAAGTGCAGCATATGCATGCCGGTACGTCGCTAAAAATATAGTTGCAGCAGGCTTAGCCACAGAATTGGAAATCCAGGTATCATATGCGATTGGTTTGGCAAAACCAACCAGTATCGGTGTCAATTCCTTTGGAACAGGTATATTATCAGATAATAAGCTTGTGGAAATTATCGAAAAACATTTTGATTTTCGGCCCAAGGCAATAATTGATTATTTTAAATTGAAGCGACCGATTTATAAACAAACAGCTGCATACGGTCATTTCGGTCGAAATGATTTGGACCTTCCATGGGAAAAACTGGATTTGGTTCCAATTCTAAAAAAATACTTGGAAGCAGGTAGCAAATCATGATATTATCAGTCTTAGGACAGATTTTGGAAGTCATTGGCGGAGTTCTTATCTTTGTCGGCGTAATTGTCGTCACAAGCGTTCTTATCGTCAGATCTCTCAAGGCGAGTTACAAAGATGTATACAAATACCAATCTAAATTCGATATCGAACTTAGAAAAATGATCAATCTTCTATCTAAAGTCAATGGAAATGGGCGCGGGAAATTAAAAGACTATCAGAACGAAGTCATTAAAGATCTTTCCCACGATGAGAAAAAACAACTATTGATGCTTATTGACGAGATGTACGAAGAATTAGACAAAGTTGACGAGACCAATAACTATCTTGTCGAGACATTCGAGAATCTTCAGGAGCAAAGAAGAACCCGCGACAGTAAGGCGATCGTATTTAATCATAAAATTCTGATGTTTCCTTTCAATATCTATGCCAAGATCCTCAAAATGAATAAATGGGATTTATTCCTACACCAACAATAAAAATAGAGTTCGCGAGAACTCTTTTCATTTGGCTGTTTGTTGAAACATGATGATTCTGGAAAAATCTGCATGTTTTAGGTTGAATAATTGAATTTTCCACATAATATTCCATCAATTTCTTTTGATTGTCAATCGCTTCTAGGTAAACGCTGATTAAACACCAGCGTTTGAAATAGCGAAAAAAATTGTGTTAAATTTTGGAAGAGTCATTCTTTATGATATTTGATTCCTTGATAACTCTTGTTGTTTCTAAGCAGTTTATCGATCTCGTTCGTGACGACAAATTTTTTTAGTGACCATTTCGGTTCGACCAGTTCTTCTTTGGGACTGTCGCCTGTAAGACGATATAAGACGATATCAGGTCGCAGCAGTTCAATTTGGGATGCGACGATTTTGACATATTCATCCCGAGAAAGAATTGGAAATGGATTATTCTCATAATAGTGCTCGAGAGCCGTGTTTTTCATAATGTAGAGCATATGGATTTTCAGGCCCTGGATATCGAGTTTATTCAGAAATTTGACTGTTTGAAGCATCATTGCTTTGGTTTCTTTTGGTAATCCGTTGATAATGTGACAGACAACATGGATGTTGTGTTTCCGGAGCCTTGTTACAGCGTCGACAAAAGACTCCAGATCATGCTGACGGTTAATGATCTTTGCGGTTTCTTGATGGATTGTCTGCAGACCGATTTCAACGGTCAAAAAAGTCCGCTTGTTCAAATCAGCAAGATATTCGACAATTTCTTGTTGGAGGCAGTCCGGCCTGGTGGCAATGCTGATGCCGACAATATTATCATCCAATGACAAGGCTTTTTCATAAAGCGATCTGAGTTTATCTACCGGTGCATATGTGTTTGTGTTGGCTTGAAAATAGACGATTGTCTTTCCAATCGGCCATTTTTTTCGCATGGTTTCAGAAATTTTTAAGTATTGTGCTTCTAGAGAATCCAAAACATCTCCGGCGAAATCTCCGGAACCTTTTTCTGAACAATAGATGCAGCCTTCATCTGAAAGCGTTCCATCCCGGTTGGGACATGTGAAATTCCCGTTCAAGGGAATCTTGAAGACCTTCGTTCCAAATTTTGCTTTGTAGAAGTCGTTTACAGTCAAATAAGGTCTTTCCTTGTTTAGATAATCCATTCTACCACCAAGGTAAATTATAGCATGAATACGAGCATTTTATCTTTGTTCTACTGAAGATAATATGTTATAATGTAATGAGTTAGGTGATGAATGTGTATAATATTGTTAAAGACAGTTTGTTTCAACCAAAATCAATTATCAAATACCGTAACAAATCAGGGTGGTTTGCTTTTTTTTATCTCCTGATTTTGACTGTCTTCATGAGTATTGGGGGAGCGGTGTTTTATCTTGGTTTTCAAGGTAATACAACTATTTCTACGGAAACGACTGGATGCGATTTGGCTGTGGCAAGTGTTGTTTGTGATGAGGCTTCGCATATCAACACAGATAAATACCAGCTATATGGCTACTCTGTGTTCTTTCTGGATGAAACCGGAGTTGTATCCGATGTGTCTACACTGATGGATGATGCTTCTATTGTTGTTCAGGGTAATTCTTTGGATTTCTATCTTTCCGGAAAATTTTTCAGCACTCTAAGGCCATTTTCTTCTTTGCCTGATACAATGACTTTCGACAGATATTTTGCCAATATCTCAACGGCTGTTTTGATTGGAAGCATATTGATCACATTTCTTGGCAACCTCTTCCTGCTTGTTTTTGTTTCACTGGTTTCCACAATTCCTTTCTTCAGGCTGAAAAAATACATCCGCTTCAAAGTAATCTACAAACTCGTGATTTTTGCGATTACACCAATCGCTTTCTTGATGACATTTTACAACTTATTAGATCTTCCCGAATTTCTATTTTTCATCTTGATGCTTATCGGCTACAGATCAGTATTCCTTTTACAACGAGAGCTCTATTACCAAACCATGTTACATTTGCAAGAAAATGCTTCCGATACCGTCGAAGCATCCTATAAAGTGACTGATGAGGAAAAAGATTCGGATTCAGATACAGACGAGGACGAGTAAGACTTGTAATATGCCCTTGCAAAAGCTAGTCAATCATGATATGATAGTCTAAAATGCTATGAAGAAGAAATAGTAATGACCATTTTGACTTGCAGAGACCCGGTGGCAGGTGTAAACCGGGACCAAATGGACATGAATTGGTCTTTGGAGCAGTCAAGGCGAAACTCGGGAGTCTTGAACGTTTTCCGCGTTAGGGAACAAAGTGCCGGCAATTGCCGGAACAAAGGTGGTACCGCGATTCAAGTCGTCCTTTTTAGGATGACTTTTTTATTTAAGAGGAGGTAATTGTATGAGTGAGTTCATTCCCAGTTTCGAACATCAGATTTTGGAAAGCAAATGGCAGAAACGCTGGTATGAATCAGACTGCTTCAAAGGGATTGATTTTGATAACAAGCCCAAGTATTACAATCTGGTGGAATATCCCTATCCCTCGGGTCAAGGAATGCATGTCGGTCACATTCGCGCTTACATGTCATTGGAAGTAGTGTCCCGAAAGAGACGGATGGAAGGATACAATGTGTTGTTTCCCATCGGGTTTGATGCTTTCGGTCTTCCAACGGAGAATTATGCGATTAAACATCAGATTCATCCAAGAATCGTAACCGATAACAATATCGAAATATTTACCGCCCAGTTGAAAGCAACCGGTTTTTCATTTGATTTCAGTCGGCTTGTCGATACAACCGATCCGGAATACTACCGTTTCACCCAATGGATATTTTTAAAAATGTTCGAACACGGCTTGGTATATAAAAGCACTACCGATGTCAACTTTTGCCCCGACTGCAAAGTTGTTCTTTCAAATGAAGAATCTCAAGGCGGAGTTTGTGATCGGTGCGGTCATGAAGTCGTTCAAAAAGAAAAAGAAGTCTGGTTTCTAAAGATTACCGATTACGCAGACAAACTGCTCAAAGGACTTGATGATTTCGAATCTTCATCCAGGATCAAGACGGAACAGGAAAAATGGATTGGGAAATCCGAAGGAGCATATATCTATTTTCCCATTGCAGATTCCAAGGACAAGCTACAGGTTTTTACCACAAGACCGGATACGATTTATGGCGCAACTTTCATGGTTATCGCACCGGAACATCCAATTATTGAAAAGTATCATGCTAAAATCCATAACATGGACGAGATCCATGAGTATATTGAAAAATCCAGGCTGAAAACCGAGTTTGAAAGAGTCCAGCTGGTTAAGGAAAAAACTGGAATCAAAATCGAAGGAATAAGTGCTATCAATCCACTGAATCATAAATCAATGCCGATATTCATTGCCGATTACGTGATGATCACTTACGGAACAGGAGCCATCATGGCTGTTCCGGGACACGACGACAGGGATTATGAATTTGCACAAAAATACTTTCTCGAAATCGTTGAAGTCATTCAAGGCGGGGACTTGTCCCAAGCAGCATACACTGACACGGAGTCAGGAATCCTCGTCAACAGTGACATCCTCAATGGATTATCCGTTCCAGAGGCAAAAGAAAAGATCAATGACTTCCTGGAAAAAAACAGTCTTGGAAACAAGGCAATGCAATTCAAAATGAAGGATTGGGCATTCAATAGGCAAAGGTATTGGGGAGAACCGATTCCGATTATTTACTGCGAGGATTGTGGTGTCGTTCCAGTCCCTTATGAGGATTTGCCAGTTAAATTACCAATCGTCGAGGAATTCCTTCCGACTGAAACCGGGGAAAGCCCATTGGCAAACATCCCCGAATTTGTCAATTGTACTTGTCCTAAATGTCATAAACCCGCAAAAAGGGAAACTGATACAATGCCACAATGGGCCGGGTCAAGTTGGTATTTCCTTCGCTACATGGATCCTGGCAACAAGGAAGTATTTGCTTCTCCTGAGAAACTTGACTACTGGGGACAGGTTGATTGGTACAACGGTGGCATGGAACATGTGACCAGACACTTGATCTATTCAAGATTCTGGAACCAGTTTCTGTTCGATATCGGCGAAGTCCCAAATCGCGAACCTTATAAAAAAAGGACTGCTCAAGGCATGATTCTTGGCGCCGACAATGAAAAAATGTCAAAATCAAAAGACAATGTCATCAATCCGATGGAAATCATCAACGAATTCGGGGCTGACACCTTAAGAGCGTACATTCTATTCATCGGTGATTATGATATGCCCACACCCTGGAACGTAAACGGCGTCAAAGGCTGTAGGAGATTTTTGGACAAAGTCTGGCGACTTTTACCCAAAGTAAATGATGATCCCTTTTATTCTGATGATACCTTGGGTTTGGTTCATAAGACGATCAAGGGTGTTTCAGATGATATTGAAAATTTGAAATTCAATACAGCGATTGCAAAACTGATGACTTTAACCAACGAGTTTACGCAAAAAGAAGTTATTACATACGCTGAGTTCGAAACTTTGTTGAAACTTGTTAATCCGTTTGCGCCGCATCTGGCGGAAGAACTATACTCAAAGCTTGGTCATAATGAAATGTTGGTTAATGCAGCTTGGCCAGAATATGATGCTAGCAAACTAATCGAGGATGTGATCGAGGTTGTCGTAAGCATCAATGGAAAAGTCAAGGATAAGATGATGATTCCCAATAATCTTGAGTCAAGTGCGATGGAGAGTATGGCAAGAGCGCTTCCTAAAATTCAGGAATTGTTGTCAGGCAACGTGGTTCGTAAAGTAATTGTTGTCCCCAATAAATTGGTTAACATAGTCATATAAAAGAAAAAACACCCATCAAGACGTAAAATTCTAATGGGTGTTTTAAATGCGCGAAAAATACGGAAAGTCACCAAGATCTTATTCTGAATCTATCAAAGCAATCTCCGATAACTTATGCAACCGGTGTCAGTCCGATTACTTGATTTACGATATCTATGGTCGTTTGACTTGCCCTGATTGTCATGCGGTTGAGGGAGAAACCCTCTACCGTTTCTTTCGTGAAATAGAAAGCAGGAAACATATCCTGAAATTTCCTTTTGAACTTTCTCAAGAACAGGAAAAAGGAAGCTCCTTTTTGCTTGAGCTGATAAAAAACGGCCAAAACGGCATCTTGCATGCAGTCTGTGGAGCTGGAAAAACCGAGATGACATATGCTGGGATTATTTATGCACTCAATCATGAGATGAAAATCTGTTTTGCGATCCCCCGGAAAGAAATAGTGATCGAACTCTCAAAAAGGTTTAAAACATATTTTCCTTCGACTACCATCAAGGCATTGCATCAAAACAACAAAGATGACGAAGGGGCGCAGCTTGTAATCTCCACAATCCATCAATTGATCAACTATTTACATGAATTTGATCTTATAATCCTTGACGAGGCTGATGCTTATCCGTATGCTTTCAATGAATATCTGAAAAGACTTGTGCATAAAGCATTGCGACCGGGTGGTATCTTAATCCAAATGTCCGCAACTATTGATCCAAATGAAATTGACGTTTGCAACGCAAATTATCATCTATCTCCATCAAGGTTCCATAATGGCTTTTTGGATGAACCTCAGTTTATCCAGGTTGAGAACATTAAAACGATGATAAAAACAAATAAGATTCCGGAAACAATTACTCAGATCCTTGATCGATGGATTAAGAATAACCTTTCCGTATTTTTGTTCGTACCAACAATATCGATCGGTCTTTGCTTGGCAAGAATTATGAAACAGGCAGGATATAAGTCAGATAACATCTCCAGCGCATCATGGAATAAAGATAATTGTCTTAGAGACTTTCAACGCAAACGGACCGACATCATGATTACAACGACTATCCTTGAAAGAGGTGTTACTTTCAAGAACGTGCAGGTCGGAGTTCTGTATTCGGACGCCTTGATTTTTACAAAATCGGTATTGATCCAAATATGTGGACGGGTGGGAAGATTCAAAGACTATCCCAGTGGAGAAATCTGCTTTTTCTCTGAGTATGTTTCAAAGGCGATGATAGAGGCAAGAAAAGAGATTAGACAACTGAACAAAATGATAAGAGACAGAGAATGAAGTGCCGATTCTGCGGGAAATTTTTTTCTTCAAACCTAGAATTCTCAAGTCTTTTTAAAGCAGAGTTTTCATGTCGCAAATGTAAAAGAATACATGAAGCAAATCTGCTTTATGAATGTATTCCCTATCAAGGGGGAATCATTGAATACTACTATTTTAGGGATATTGAATACCATGATTTTGCTATGGATATTGTTTATGATACCATGATTGACAAACCCCTTAACTTGGCGATTTCACAACAAAATGAATATGAACTAATTTTATTCATGGAAAAGGCGGAATTTCTTAATTTTACCAAGTGGGGTTTTATCGTATTATTATTTAACAAAATAATGATTTTTTCCAATTACAGATTTGATTTCGAAATATTTGCGATGTTATTGTGATTATTTTAAAAAAAAGGCCCCTAATATTTACTTCATTCTTGCAAGGTGTTATAATGAAATTGGATTTAATACGAAAAGGAGTGATGAGAATGAAACTCGATGTGAGAGGCAAAAGCGGTTTTGAAATAACAGATGCAATCAGACTGTATTTCGAAAAGAAACTCAAAAAAGTGGAGAAAGTATTCTCCGAGGAACTCGAAGCATTCGCAGTATGCAAGATTTACAAGGAACTTACCAAAGTTGAAATTACCATCCCCATTAAATTCATTACAATCAGAGCAGAAGTCGAAGACAAGGATTTATACGCTGCGATTGACAAAGCCGTCGACAAGCTCGAAGCGCAAATTCGGAAGAACAAACACAAAATGAATCGCAGCTTGCAAGAAAAAATCGGATTAAGGGAGGCATTTAAAAACGACGAACTCGATTTGGAACTACTTGAAAAGGAGTTGATCTCACCGATCAAGAAGAAGCGGATCCAACTAGATATGCTTTCTCTTGATGAAGCGATCACTCAAATGGAATTGCTCGGGCACGATTTCTTCATCTACCGAAATGAGGATAAGGACGTTTGCGTGTTGTATCTCAGAGACGATGGCAAATACGGATTGATTGAAACTTACTAAACCAAACCAAGTGACCTTTAAGGTCACTTTTTTTAATACCCCTTAACAAATCTGTTGTATGTGTTGGCTATTTTGTGGTATGATTATGGATGTAAGTGAAGAGGTGAACTACTTTGTTTAAATTATTTGACACAAATAAAAGAGCATTGAAAAAGCTGGAAAAAACAGCTCAACTAGTTCTCGATCGGGAAAATGAATTCAAGACGTTGACCGATGAAGAACTTCAAGCGAAAACCAAAGAATTCAAAGAGCGATTCAGTAACGGAGAATCGTTAGAATCTTTGTTGGCGGAGGCATTTGCCACCGTCAGAGAGGCTTCAACCAGGGTTACTGGCATGACGCCTTTCAAAGTCCAGGTTATGGGCGCAATCGTCATCCATGAAGGCAACATCGCGGAAATGAAGACTGGTGAAGGAAAAACCTTGACCGCTGTCATGCCCGCTTATTTGAACGCTATCGGAGGAGGAGGAGTCCATATCGTAACCGTCAATGAATATTTGGCCGGACGTGAAGTGAATGGAGAAATCGGTGATTTGTTTCGTTTTCTCGGTTTGACTGTCGGCCTCAATATCCGTGATTTGACTCCTGAAGAAAAAAGAGCCGTATATAATTGCGATATCCTTTACTCGACCAACAATGAACTGGGGTTCGACTATTTGCGGGATCATATGGTTATCTACAAAGAAGCAATTGTCCAAAGACCCCTCAATTTTGCGATCATTGATGAGGTTGACTCGATTTTGGTTGATGAAGCGAGAACGCCTTTAATCATTTCCGGTGGCGAAAAGAATACGGCGGAATTGTATCAGAATGCCAATTATTTTGCGATCAGACTCAAAGAGGACGAAGATTTCCAAATCGATATCAAGGACAAGTCGATCGGTCTATTGGAATCAGGAATCAAAACGGCCGAGGGTCACTTCAATCTCGAAAATCTTTACGATGTAACCAATGTCACATTGTTGCATCACATCAATAATGCTTTGAGAGCCAATTTTATCATGACAAAAGACATCGACTATGTTGTTCAGGAAGGCAAAGTCATCATCGTCGATCCATTTACTGGTCGACTCATGCATGGACGACAGTTTTCGGAAGGGCTTCACCAAGCCTTAGAAGCAAAAGAAGCTGTTGAAATCAAGAAAGAAACAACGGTGCTTGCGACGATTACCTTCCAAAACTATTTCCGGATGTACAAGAAATTGTCCGGAATGACCGGTACTGCAAAGACTGAGGAAGAAGAATTTCGCAATATCTATAACATGTACGTCATCGAGATTCCTACCAACGAACCGGTAATCAGAACCGATGACAACGATCTTATCTTTGCGACCATGCAGGCAAAATACAAAGCGCTTGCAGAGGAAATCGAGAGAAGGCACAAACTTGGACAACCGATGTTAGTCGGTACGATTTCAATCGAAAGTTCCGAACTGCTTTCCAGCCTGCTAAAGAAAAAAGGTGTAAAACATGACGTATTGAATGCCAAGCAACATGAACGCGAGGCAGAAATCGTCGCCAAAGCTGGACAACGTGGATCTGTGACCATCGCAACCAACATGGCCGGACGTGGAACCGACATCAAACTTGGACAAGGAATTGTTGAACTTGGAGGTCTTGCTGTTATCGGTACCGAACGTCATGAGTCAAGGCGTATCGACAATCAGTTGCGTGGCCGTAGCGGACGTCAAGGCGACCCGGGTTATTCCAGATTCTTTCTATCCGCGGACGATGACCTTTTGCGCCGTTTTGGTGGTGACCGTTTCAAACGGATGATATCGATGGTCACAATTCAAAAAGGCACCGGTACGGAAGAACCGCTTGAATATGGCATGTTTTCCAAACTTGTGCAAAGAGCACAAACCCAAATTGAGGGGAACAACTTCGATCGCCGGAAAACAGTGTTGCAATATGATGAGGTCTTGCGCCGTCAAAGGGAGATCATCTATTCTCAGAGAACTGATGTTCTGTTTTTGGACTCGATCGAGGAAATTGTCAGTCAGATGATTGAAACCAGTCTGAAAAGGATCATCGCTGAGCATCCTGACAATCGCGAGGAATTGTATAATATTTTGAACAAATTCTTCGCCAAAGATGCGATTGATCCGAAAATCATCGCTTCAGAAGAAATTATCGCTGAATACGTCTTGGACCAATTCAATAAGGAAGTTGAGAACAAAAAAGCATTAGCTGGAGAAAAAGCCTACAATGATTTTCTTAAAGCTGTCACTTTGAGAGTTGTCGATACTTACTGGGTACAACATATTGACGCTATGAGCGAACTCAGACAATCAGTCACACTCCAAAGTTATGGGCAGATCAATCCTTTCCGAGAATACCAGGATATGGGTTTCAGAATGTTTGAAACCATGGTTGAAAGCATTCAAAATGATGTTACAAGATTCGTATTGAAAGCCCAAGTCAGGCAGAACACAGAACGTGTCCAAGTTGCTAAACCTGTATTCACATCTTCCGGTAAAGAAGAGGAAACCAAGAAGAAACAACCTATAAAAGTAATGCAAAAAGTTGGCCGGAACGACCCATGCCCTTGCGGAAGCGGCAAAAAATACAAATATTGTCACGGCAAAAATCAATAAAACACAAGGAGACAAAATGAATCATCTGGAGCTGAAAACAAAACTAGGAGAACTAAATGAGAGCTTCAATGCTCTAAAAGATACTGTGTCGATCGAGAAACAACAGAAGATACTGAAGAATCTGGGAGAAAAAACAATCGCTCCGGATTTTTGGTCGGATACAAAAGCAGCTCAGAAAGTAATCAAGGAACAAAACGAAACCAAAGCGATCGTCGAGGAATTTGACGAAATTAAGGATATTCTTGATACTTTGGAGCTGACATATGAACTTGTATTAGCAGGTGAGGACATCGATTTGTCAGAAGCAGAAAAGTTGATCAAAAAGTTTGATAAAAAAAATGAATTGATGACTATCAAAATGTTGCTAGACAAGCCTTATGATAAATTGAACGCTATCATAGAGTTTCACCCCGGAGCCGGGGGCACCGAGTCTCAAGATTGGGCACAGATGCTTTTGAGGATGTACACAAGATGGGCGGAAGCAAGTGGCTATAAAATAACTATTTTGGATTATTTGGATGGCGAGGAAGCAGGTTTGAAATCGGCGACAATGCTTGTTTCCGGTACAAATGCCTATGGCTATCTAAAAGCTGAATCAGGAGTCCACCGCCTCGTGAGAATATCGCCATTTGACGCTTCAGGCAGAAGACACACATCTTTTGCCTCAGTTTCTGTTGTTCCGGAAATCGATGATTCCATCGATGTCGAAATCGACGACCAAGATTTGAAAATCGACACATATCGATCTTCTGGAAACGGCGGACAAAGCGTAAACACGACCGATTCCGCAGTAAGAATTACACATTTGCCGACCAAAACCGTCGTAACATGTCAAAATGAAAGAAGCCAATTACAAAACCGTGAGACTGCCTTGCGGGTTTTGAAAGGCAAACTTTACCAACTTGAACTTGAAAAGAAACAGCAAGAGATCGACCAACTGTCCACGACTAACGTATCCAATGCCTTTGGCTCACAGATACGCTCATATGTTTTTCATCCCTATTCGATGGTCAAGGACCATAGAACCCTTGTCGAAACGGGAGCAACTGGAAAAGTGATGGATGGTGACCTTGATGAGTTCATCCATGCATATTTGTTAAAAACAAAGAAATAATTTAGGAGGTGCCTATGATTAATAACAAACCGATGCGGCGTATCGGCCGGCTCGAGCAGTACTTTTTTCTGACTTTCGGTGTGTTTATCATGGCGGTAGCCTTCTATTTTTTTGTCATACCTTCAGGCATAGTCACTGGCGGTGTCACAGGTATCGCAATGGTATTCCAGAGATATTTTGCCAACGTCCCGATATCAGCTTTTGCCTTAATTTTCAGCATGGTGTTTCTTTTGCTGGCTCTATTGTTTTTGGGAAAAAAGGAATTTTTCCGGAGCATCTACGGCTCGCTCCTTTTTCCGCTGTTTCTCGCTATCTTTGAATTTACGATTGTTAATCCGACCTTCGGCCCTGACGAGCTTTTGCTCGCTTCGCTTTATGCAGGTGGCTTGATCGGAGTCGGTTTCGCAATCGTCATCCATTACGGCGGCACCACCGGCGGAACAGATATTCCTATCAAGATCTTGAAAAAATACACAACCCTATCATTGGCTGTGTGCTTATATATTGTCGATTCCTCTGTTATTTTGCTCGGAGCCTTGACTTCTCCAGAAGGCATCGGGGCCGGGTTTATCAATGCGCTTTATGCTTTAGTAATCGTTTTTCTGTCCGGAAAAGTCGCAGATACCTTTTTGCTGGGATTGCAATCCAAAAAAGCGGTACATATCATCACGGATTTTCCAAAAGTAGTCAAAGCAGCCATATTTTCAGGCTTTAGCCGGGGTATGACTGAGATCAAAAGTTTGGGTGGTTTTACGGAATCAGAGAAGACGATGCTGATAATGGTCATCCAAAACAATGAATATATGTACGTGAGGAATATTATCACCATGGCAGATCCCAAAGCTTTTGTCTATGTGACTCCGGCTTCGGAGATTCACGGTGAATGGTCCACAAGAGAAGAGGTGTTTATCAAAAATGCCCAAGGTGAAACGCCTCAAAGCAAAAAAAAAGAAATATGAAATAACATTTCAAATCGAAGCTTCCGATGATTTTGTATGCGATATTTCCGAGGATCTTGTTGTCGAATACAGGCTCGTAAAAGACAAAGAATTGAGTCCTGAACTTTATAAAAAGTTTCTGATTGATCTTGAACTTGACACCTTCATTCAAAAAGCAAAACGTTATGTTATCGGCAAATATCGCTCTCAGAAAGAAACTAGGAAGTATTTGGAAGCGCTGAATCTGACATATGACCAACAAAACAAAATAATTGCTAAACTTGAAAAACTCCATTTGATTGATGATAGAGAAGCAATTGATAAATTGGTCGGAAATTTCTTTTTCGACAAGCATTACGGTATGAAGAAAATCGAGTATGATTTGCGTAATAAAGGTTTTTCCACAGAATTGATTTTTGCAAGGCTTTCCATGATTAGCACAAATGAAGTCGCGGAAAATCTCAATTATTTGTTCGAAAAAAAACTTCCGTCTTTACGAGCTTCTTCGCTAAAAAAAGCCGAATTAGAAATGAAACAATATTTATATGCCAAAGGCTACGATTTCGCGGAAATCAACGAAATCCTCGCGATTAGAAAGCAGGATTTCTCAAAGCTCATCAATGAGGAAGAACAAATCAAAAAAGACTATACACTTATAGAAAAAAAATATTCAAGACTTGGTTTTTCCGATGATGAAAAAAAGTATAAAATACTCCAGGCTCTACAAAGGAAAGGATATACGTACGGACTCATAAGCCAAACACTAGAAAGGGGAAAATAAGATGGATTATCGCATGTCGGAACTTGATCTTTTCTTATTCAACGAAGGCAAACTGACAGAGGCCTACAAACATTTTGGATCGCATTTGATAAAAGACGATTTGAATCAGGTGCTGGGCGTAAGATTTACTGTTTACGCACCGCATGCAAAAATAGTTTCGGTCGTAGGCGATTTCAATTACTGGGATTCCCGGACGAGCGTGATGGAAAAAATCGATGAATCCGGCATCTATTCAATATTCGTTTCTGATCTTGCAGAATGGACTAGATACAAATACTGCATCGTCACAAGTTATGGACAAACCATCTTCAAAGCTGATCCATATGCATATTATTCGGATAATCGTCCAGAGACTTCTTCAAAAGTCTACGATATCGAAGGCTATGACTGGTCAGATGGAGCATATCTCTCCCGACGCAAATCCAGTAATCCTTACATGGGAAAGATGTCCATCTATGAAGTCCATTTGGGTTCATGGATGACCAAACCGGATGGGTCATTTCATAAATACAATGAATTGGTCAATTATCTGATTCCTTACGTCAAAGCGCATGGATTCTCCCATATCGAGATCATGCCGATCATCGAACATCCGCTTGATGAATCCTGGGGATATCAAGGGACTGGATATTATAGCGCGACGGCAAGATACGGTGTGCCAAAAGATCTGATGTATTTTATTGACATGTGCCATAAGGAAAATATCGGTGTAATCATGGACTGGGTTCCGGGGCATATCTGCAAGGACGCTCATGGACTCTATATGTTTGACGGTGAGCCTTTATACGAATACAACGATATGACTATCAGAGAGAATGTTGTCTGGGGAACAGTCAACCTTGATCTTGGCAAAGGCGTAACCAAAAGTTTTCTGATTTCCAATGCGCAATTCTGGATCCGTTACTTTCATCTGGATGGATTCCGGATTGATGCTGTTTCAAATATCTTGTATTTCCTTGGAAATTCTTCAATCGGAACCAATTTTCCTGCCGTCGAGTTTTTGAAGAACCTTTCTTTCGCAGTCAAGGAATATGACCATTCCGTCCTGCTGTTCGCAGAAGACTCGACAACTTATCCAAAACTTACGACTTCGGTTATTGAGGGAGGGGTAGGCTTCGATTATAAGTGGAACATGGGCTGGATGAACGACACAATGCGATACTTTGAAAAAGATCCAATCTACAGAAAGTACCATCACGACTTGATTACGTTTAGCATGATTTATGCCTATTCGGAACGTTTCATTTTGCCACTTTCGCATGACGAAGTTGTTCATGGAAAAAAATCGCTGGTATCCAAGATGCCAGGAGATTATTGGCAAAAGTTTGCCAATTATCGGCTTTTGATGGGATTATTGTTTACCCATCCCGGGAAAAAGTTGTTATTCATGGGGGGAGAATTCGCTCAAATGCACGAATGGAAGGACAATGAAGAACTGGATTGGTTCTTGTTGGAATATCCCTTGCATGAGCGCGCTAACCTCTTTATTAGAGATTTGATTCAAGTATACAATCACCATTTGCCCCTTTTTGAGCTTGACCACGACCAAAGAGGCTTTCGCTGGATTGACCAGACAAATAGCAGCCAATCAGTTTTCTCATTTGTTCGCTATGCGCTTGATGACACCAATTTTTGCGTCGTAGTACTAAACATGACACCAAACACCTATGATTTATTCAAACTCGGAGTTCCCAAAGCCGGAAGATATGAAGAAATACTTAACAGCGACAAGGAAATCTATGGTGGGTCGAATATCTTCAATGGTCTCCCCATCGTATCTTTCAGGGAGAACAATCACGGATTCACTGATACGATCGAAATAAAAGTTGCGCCACTATCCGTTACTATTTTTCAAAGTATGCCCCATCAAGATTTATTTGACCAAGATAATCAGAAGGAATGATTTTATGAAAAAAACATTGATAGCTATGATTTTGGTCGGCGGAGCGGGATCAAGACTGCAAGAAATCACCAAAGACACAGCCAAGCCTGCTGTGTCTTTTGGTGCGAAATACAGGCTAATCGATTTTACGCTATCGAATATCACCAACAGCAATATCGATGTTGTCGGGGTTGTAACCCAGTACGAACCCTATGATTTGATGAATTATATCGGTTCTGGAGCTTCTTGGGATCTTGACGTGACCGATGGTGGAATCAGTTTCCTGACTCCATATGCAAGGAGCGGAGGTGTTTTATGGCAAAAAGGGACTGCGCATGCCATCAAACAATATTTTCGATTCGTCAAAGAAAATGAGGCAGACTATGTTTTGATTCTTTCCGGGGATCAGGTTTATAAAATGGATTACCAGAAACTATTTGAACACCATCTGACGCATAATGCCGAAATCACGATTGCTGCTACAAAAATCTCTCAAGAAGAAGCATCGAGATTTGGAATTTTGGAATTAGATGAAAAGGGATATGTTGTCGGCTTCGAAGAAAAGCCTGACAATCCAAAAAGTAACTTGGCCTCAATGGGGCTGTACCTTTTCAATACCGATACCCTGGAGGCGCTTCTATCAGGCGCCAGCGCTGAAGATGAGGTCGATTTTGGGAAGAACATTATTCCCAAGAGTATCAGACAAAAAAAGCAGGTAAGCGCCTACGTGTTTGATGGGTATTGGAAAGATGTTGGCGCAGTAGAATCGCTCTTCCAGGCTAACATGGATATGCTTGATGATATTGATTTTTTGACTTTAAATCTGTCCAAAAACTTACCGGTATATTCTAAATCCCTAAATTTACCCCCACATATCTGCCTTGAAAACGCCTTTGTCAAAGACAGCATCATTGCTGATGGTTCAATAATCAATGGCAGGCTAATCCATTCTAGCGCCGGATATGAAACTGTGATCGAGAAAACTGCTTGTGTCGAGAATTGCGTGCTCTTGCCTGGAGTAGTTGTCTCAAAAGGGGCGTCAATCAAAAACCTCATTGTTAACAGGAACACTTTCATTCCTGAAAATTATCGCTTGGAAGCCGATAAAATCACTTTGCTTGATGAAGACAATCTGGAAAGATTGGGTGATCGAAGTGGCTAATCTATTTTTAGTGTGCGATGCTTCAAACGTTGGCGGATTTAACAAACTCACAAGGCATAGAATGCCTGGAGCACTGCCATTTGGGGCGAAATACCGCTTGATAGACTTTACTTTGTCAAACTGTAAAAATTCTCATATTACCAATGTGGCTATTTTCCCATATGGTAATTATCGTTCCTTGGCAGACCATATTGGGTCAGGAGACAGATGGGATTTAAACCGCAGAAAAGATGGCATTTTCATCCTGCCTCCTAAGAATCTGAATCCGACAATCGAGGATTCAATCAGTTTTCAAAGGATGTATGAACATATTGAATACTTTACTAGAAGCAACCAGGAATACGTTATTGTCTCTCCTGCGAATCTTGTTTGGAACATCGACTATCAGGTCTTGTTGCACGACCATTTGGTCCAAAATGCAGATATAACCGAAGTCGTTTCTCTGGATCAAAAGCGGATCAGAACTTTTGTGCTTGCCAAAGACCTGCTTTTGGATTTTATCAAAAATTATGATGCGATTCCTTACCGAAATCTCACAGATGTTTTTGATTATTCCACGAGTCTGAAAAAGAATCCGTATCATTTTGAACAAGCCTGCTATTTCATTAACAGCCCATTTGAATTATACCAAGCCAACATGCAGCTGTTGCTACCAGAAGTCAGACAACAACTTTTCCGCAAGGACAGACCGATTCTCTCTAAGGAAACGATGTCTGCCCCGTCAAGATATTCTAAAGAAGCCTCGGTTAAGAACAGCATCGTTGCCTCTGGCGCAATCGTTGAAGGCACATTGGTCAATTCGATCATCGGGCGCAAAGCCATTATTAAGAAAGGTGCCAAGGTAAGTCATTCCATCATCATGAATCAATGTGTAATCGAGAGTGGAGCCACTATCGAATATGCATTGCTGGACAAAGAGACAAGAGTCGTTGAAAACGCGGTGGTGAAAGGGAACTTAAATCAGCTTTTTGTATCTGAAAAGAGACAAGTCGTGATTTCGGATGAAAATCTTAAAGTTTTGCAAATCACTGCCGAATGCAATCCGTTTGTCAAAACCGGCGGATTGGCCGATATAGTCGGCTCTTTGGCGGAAAACTACAGCATTCTCGGTATTTCCAGCAATGTCATGATGCCACTTTATCCCAGGATAAAAGATAAATATAAACTATTCATCGAGATTAAAGCTGATCAAATTATTGATTATGGAAATGATAAATACAAAGTAACACTTTATGTATATAACAATCAAAATGTCAATTATTACTTCATCGAATCATATGATTTCTTCGACCGCGAAGCGATCTATGGCTATAAAGACGATGGAGACCGCTTTGCATTCTTTTCCAAGGCGGCACTAGCTTTTCTTGATGTATTCGACGAAATGCCCGATATTATCCACATCCATGACTGGCACATGGGGCTTATACCGCTGCTTTTGAAAGAACACATTCATTTGAAAAACATTAAAACCTTGATGACTATCCACAACATCGAATATCAGGGAATTTATGATGCTGATATTTTGGAAAAACTCGGATTAAAAGAAAATGGCAACCAGAAGTGGATCAATTTCATGGAAATAGGCTTGCAAACGGCAACTAAAATCTCGACTGTTTCTGAAACATACAAGGAAGAATTGAAATTCGAATACTTCAGCAAAAACCTTGTCGATATCATCAATAAGCGTGAACGCGATTTTTACGGTATCCTGAATGGATTGAGCGAAGAAACAGGTCCGAACAAGGATTTGACGATTCATGAGAAATACAATCTCATGAATGTTTTCGGTGCAAAAAAGATCAACAAGCAAGAACTGCAAAAGCGTATGAATCTTAATGTAGGAGACGAATATTTTGTCTTGGGAATGGTTACAAGGATTGTAGAACAAAAAGGTTTTGATATCCTTCTGCCCGCACTTGAGGAAGTATTGCATAATGACAAAATCCAGTTTGTGATCTTGGGTGCAGGAGATGGAAAATATGTTTCCTGGTTGGAACAGATCAAACTTAAACATCCCAAACAGGTTGCACTGAACATCGGCTATAATGCAACCGAGCCCGGATACATCTATGCAGGGGTCGATGTGTTCCTGATGCCTTCAAGATACGAACCATGCGGGACCGGACAAATGATCGCACTAAAATATGGTACGATCCCGATTGTAAGGCAGACCGGGGGTTTGAATGATACAATCGAGCATTTTGATTCGATCACCAAACGAGGCAATGGATTCAAATTTTACAACTATGATTTCCGGGATCTTATTTTTCAAATCACACAGGCATATTCGCTGTATGATAAGAGCAAACCAGATTGGAATCAGTTGATCATCAATGCCATGAATTCGCGATTTTGGCTCAAGGACAGCGCAAAATCATACATCGAACTTTATCGGATGATGATCATCTAAGATAAGATTCAGTTTTGAGTGAAAAAATATATGCAAATCAATGATACTAGCATCATCTGTGAGGTGAGGACAATGAATTACAAAACATTTTGTTCCAAAACTGCCTTTAAAAAGGCTTTTGAGGAGCGCTTGAAGAGAACATATATGCAAGATATCCCACATTCAAGTGTTCGCGAGCGCTACAATGTTCTCGGAATGCTTCTAAAAGAAGAAATCGCTTTGGATTGGATCAATACCAATCAAACGCTTGTTTCTTTGAAACCTAAAGAAGTGCATTATTTCTCGATGGAATTTCTGATGGGAAGGCTAATCACGAACAATCTGATGAATATGGGAGTTCGGGATGTTGTCAATCAAGCTTTCGCTGATGAAGGCCTTGATCTCAATGAAGTCGAAAACTTCGAACCTGATCCAGGTCTTGGCAACGGTGGCTTAGGAAGACTGGCCGCTTGCTACCTTGATTCGATGGCATCGCTCGGGATCCCCGGATTCGGGCATTGCATCAGATACAGATATGGACTTTTTCGTCAGAAGATTAAAAATGGTTATCAGGAAGAACGTCCAGACAACTGGTTGTCGGACGGTTATGTCTGGGAAGTAAGAAAAGAAGAGGAAGCAGAAGATATTCCTTATTTTGGCTATGTCGAATTTAATGGGAAAATGATATACAAACCAAGCGAGTATATCAGAGCAGTTCCTTATGATGTTCCGATTGTCGGAAATCAAAACGGAGTTGTCAATTCACTTCGCCTTTGGAATGCCGAACCCTCGAGGAAATACCCCAAAGACAAGGAACCCTTCGAATATGAGGCGGAATTGCAGAGAATCTCAGGATTTCTTTATCCCGACGATACGACTGACGATGGAAAAAGATTAAGACTCATGCAACAATACTTTTTCAGTTCCGCTGGTGTAAAAAGCGTCCTCAGACAACATAAGGGAACTTATGGCACGTTGAAAAATCTCGCCGACAAACATATTTTTCATATCAATGACACGCATCCTACGCTTGTGATCCCTGAGTTGATGCGAATCCTTTTGGATGAAGAAGGCATGGAATGGGATGAAGCCTGGTCGATTACCCAAAAAGCTACAGCTTATACCAATCATACCATCCTATCCGAAGCACTTGAAAAATGGCCTGTGTCGATTATCCGGCCGATGTTGCCAAGAATATATCAGTTGATCGAAGAAATTGACAGACGTTTTTGTCTTTTCTTGAAAGACAAATTTGGCATTCAAAAAAACGAACTGGCGAACCGTGTATCGATCATTAAAAACAACCTTGTCAGGATGGCAAATCTATGTGTAATTTCTGCGTCTTCAGTGAATGGAGTCGCCAAACTGCATACCGAGATTTTGAAAAATATCGAGATGAAAGATTTTTTTGAGCTGTTTCCGGAAAAGTTCCACAATGTGACAAACGGAATCACCCATCGCAGATGGCTAATCCATACAAATACTGAACTTACTGATATCTTGAAGGATACGATTGGTGATGATTTCATCAAACACCCAGAAAAAATGAATGATTTTTTGGCTTTTCAAGATGATCCTGAAGTACAGAAAAAAATCCTGGCAATGAAACGGACGAAAAAAGTTGCTTTGGCAAACCGGATCTTCCATGAACAAGGGTTAAGGATCAATCCTGATTCTTTGTTTGATATTCAAGTAAAAAGGTTGCACGAATACAAGCGCCAGCTCATGAATGCTTTGCATATCATGTATCTTTACCAAAAACTGAAAACCGACATAAAGTTCAGGGAAAACTATTTTCCGCATACTTTCATTTTCGGTGCTAAGGCAGCCAGCGCTTACTATTTTGCCAAAAAAGTTATTAAACTGATCAACACGATTGCCAAAAAAGTCAACAATGATGAAGATGCTTCCGACTATCTCAAAGTCGTATTCGTTGAAAATTATAACGTTTCCTATGCGGAGATAATCATGCCTTCGGCAGATTTGTCGGAACAAATTTCCACCGCCTCCAAAGAAGCAAGCGGAACCGGAAACATGAAATTCATGATGAATGGAGCGATTACAATCGGGACTGAAGACGGGGCCAATGTCGAAATCCACGAACTTGTAGGTGATGACAACATTGTCATATTTGGACTAAGAGCGGACGAAGTCAACCGGATTACGAAGGAAAAATCTTATCGTCCCAAAGAAGTGTATGACCAAAAACCGGAGCTGCAGAAAGTCCTAAATCAACTGATCAACGGCTTTTTCGAAGATGTCCATACAGACGAATTTCAGGAAATCTTCAACAAACTCGTCTATGAAGATCGCTTTTTCGTCCTGAAAGACTGCGAAAGCTATAAACTGGCTCACGCCAAAGCAAATGAGTTGTACAAAGACCGAACCGGCTGGGCTAGAAAAGCAATTATCAACATCGCAAAAAGTGGAGTTTTTTCTTCAGACAGAGCTGTTATGGAGTATGCCGATATCATCTGGCATGTATTACCGGTGTTGGGAGAAGATAACTAATATGGAAACGAATGATATATGGATTGATTTGACTCATAAAATCGGTAGTGACACATTGCCATATTTTGGTGATCCGTCACTGATAATTGAATTTTTGGAAAAGGACGAACAATCCGGCTTCTCGATTTCAAAAATCACGACGGGGATGCATCTTGGCACACATGTTGACAGTCCAATGCATTTTATTGGCAAAGGAAAAAGCATCAGTGACATTCCCCTTGAAAAGTGGATGGGCTTTGCCAGTAAAATCAATGTTTTTCCCGCTATGGGAATCATTAGTACGAATGAGATCGAATCAAAGTGGAATTTACTTTCTACCCATCATCAGGTGCTTTTGATTAATTCTGGACATGATGTTTTGTTTGGCAAACGCGAATTTTACGACAAGTGTCCCGCATTTGAACCTTCATTCTTTATTTTTCTCCAGAAAAATTCAATCAGGCTAGTAGGACTTGATCTGCCGACAATCAAATATCCCGGAAACAACAATAAAGCTGCTCATCGCGACCTATTGGGTAGAGACATTTTGATTGTTGAAAGTCTAGCCAATTTGGCAAGCGTTCCTAATGAACTTTTCTTCATGGCCCTTCCCTTGAATATATCCGGGTTGGAAGCTTCGATGGTGAGAGCGGTCGGGAAAAAACTTGATACAAACTGACATTATTCTTTATCAATTGACAAAAAACGATTGGTACCTTATAATTAAGATACAAAATTAAATAGTATAACTTCGGGGCAGGGTGAGATTCCCTACCGGCGGTAAAGTCCGCGAGCTTAGGCACGATTAGGTGTAATTCCTAAACCGACAGTAAAGTCTGGATGAAAGAAGTGATGATTTGTTTGCTTAGGCCCGATTTATTTTGGGCTTTTTTATTTTGCTTGACTAGGGAGGATCATTAAATGAAAATTAATAAAACAAAATATCTGGTGTTGGTGGCGATTTTGGGAACGTTGGCCGGAATAATGATGTTACTGGAATTTCCTCTCATTTTCTTGGCGCCAGAATTCTATAAACTCGATTTGAGCGAAGTCGTCGTGATGATTGGTGCATTTTCATTGGGACCTTTGGCTGGAATTTTGATCGAGCTAGTTAAAGTAATCATTCTTTATTTCGCAAGAGGTACAATGACTGCAGGAGTCGGAGAACTTGCTTCTTTTTTGATTGGCATTTCCTTTATTCTTCCCGCAAGTTTCATCTATCACCTCCACAAGACAAAGAAAACCGCGATTATTGGCTTGCTTGTCGGAAGTGTTGTAATGGTTGTTTCTGCTTCTATCCTCAATGTTTATGTTTTATTGCCGGCATACGGTTATGCCTTTGGCATGACCATGGATCAGTTCGTCGCTTTTGGCACGGCCATCAACGCCAATGTCAACAATCTCAAGATGTTTATCTTGCTTTGTGTCGTTCCTTTTAATATAATCAAGGTAACATTGGTTAGCGTGGTGGTCATTCTGATCTATAAAAGAGTGTCTCCGCTACTAAAAGCGAAGGACGCGTATGATGAAAAATAGATTATTGCTTATGTTTTTGGTTATCCTGGTTGTATTTACATTTGGCTGTCAGGAGATAACCACTACAGCACCAACAACGTTAGTCATAACTACTACAACACCGACGACGGTAGATACAACTACTACATCTCAGTATTTGGTGTATACAACTATTGATTTGTACGACTATAGTGATTTTTCAGTTCTTTTTTTGACGGAGGCAGAGACACAATTATCTCAAGTTGAAGATGATTACTATCTATATTTTTACGGACCATCCTGTTACAGTTGCAATACGATCAAACAGGAAGTATTGACAATAATAGATGATTTGACAGTCATTAAAGTGTATCTTATCGAAACGCATGTTTTAGCAGATATCAACGAAAATATCCCAATCATTCATACTCCCGCGTTTGTCCATGTGGTCAACCACCTTGTTGAGAGTGCATACGAAGGCGCTTCGGATGTGTTGGCGATTTTCCAAATAATGGAATAGAATCAGGTGCGCAGGCACCTTTTTTTATGGGAAAATTGAATCTTTTCAGAAATAAATAGCTTTAAGTGTTTTCAGACTAAATTTACGAAAATAATTCGTCAAAATAATGCAAATAGTGGGTTAAGTGGACTTGCTAATTTTATACGGAAATGTATAATGAAGACGATGATATATGTTAATAAAAAAATAATCAAAACCAAACATATCTAGCCTCGAATATTTTCGTTATGGATGGAATTTCATCCAGGTATTATATAGATATTTTATTCTTAAGAAAAGGAGGAATAATATATGGAAAACAAGAAACCGGCAGCAAAAACAGTTCAACAACCAATGCAAAAACCAGTTGCAAAACCAGAAGTAAAGCCAGCTCAAAAACCAGTACAAAAACCTTTCGGGAAAAAATAGTCAAATAAACCTTGAAGCATTCATAGATTAACGGTTGGTTTAGAGCCAAAAAACATTTGAGAAAGAATTGACAGCGGTAACTCGCTGCCAATTTTTTTTATTCATTATGTGAACAGGTAAAAAGAAAATCCAACAAGAAGTTGGATTTTAAGTATTATTCTACTAATTTTGCCTGAATAAGTGGATTGATCGGAAGTCTTTGCGTTTGATTGATATTTTGAACATAAAACGTATTCATGGATTTCAATTGATGGTTTCCATAATTTCTAGACATGATCAACTCACCATATTTTTTTAGTTTTCCCGATTCATCAAAGTATAGCGTGTATGTTTTCTTTTCGCTTACGAAAGGATCGGCATAGGTGATTTTCGTTCGGTTCACGCCTTTTTTGATTTTGAAATCCTTGATATATTCCAAACCGGTCCAGAACAAAATTCCATGCTTTGCTTTTTCGATAGTTGCATGGTCAGTAGTCCTGTCAACAACCGAAGAGGAGAGGAATAGGGTAAGCATTTGTCTATCATCAACATAGACATGTTTCTTCTTGCTGACAGAATACAATACAGGATCAGCATCAATACTAGTGGTAATGTAAAGACAAGGTTTAGGCTTCTGGAAAAACACTTTTAAAAACACTACAATATGAAGGAACGATACCGCTCCAAGAATCGTCAAAAATATCATAAAAAACTCCTGATATTCGGGATCGCCAAAAGATCTTGGAACATCGTTAATCTCAATCGTCATCTTGAAAACATAAAAGCCCAAAAACACCAAGAATATGCTAAAAAAAGTCGGAAACAGAATCAAAACCGGGAAAAGCAAGCCATTACTTTTTTTTAGAATCGTCGCGGTTTTGATTTTTTGAAAATCGAATCCCAATTCATAAGATGTCATCTTTTTTCATCTCCTATAAAAGTATTATAATATATTTCGCTCTAAAGCGGAAAAAAAATCGTAATTTTAGCTTTTTCTGTGCAAAAAAAAAGAAAACAATGATACAATAAAGCTGGTAATGACTCGAAATAGGGAAGCGTGATTATATGAACACAGTAAAAATCGACAAGTATTTTCGCGGGATGGTTGCCCATCGCGGTTTGAGCGGCATCGAAACTGAAAACACAGTCAATGCTTTCGTGGCAGCCGCCAATAGAAGCTATTTTGGCATCGAATGCGATGTGTTCGCTTCGAAAGACGGCAAACTAATCATCACTCATGATGACACGCTTTTACGCTTGGGGATGCTGAACATCTATGTCCCAAGTTATCAATATGAAGAAATCCGCAGATTCACATTGCTTGACCGCAAGACAGGGCATCTTTCAGACACCTTGACTATTCCCTTGCTGGCAGATTATCTGGCGATATGCAAGACCTATCAAAAACACGCTTTGATTGAGCTCAAAGAGAATCTATCCTTGGAAAATATCGACAAAGCGGTTGAGCAAGTCAATAAATTCCATGATTTGCAAGAGACGAGTTTTTTGGCATTCAATGAAAAATATTTGTTGCATCTTAAAAAGAACAACCCTGATTCGAACTTATATTATCTTTCAAACACAATTTCCGAAAAAATCTATGACCTTTGCGAAAAAAACCATTTCAATCTCGATGTGAAAGCCGAAGCTATCGATGAAGCCTTTATCAAAAGATTCCATCTTCTGGGCTTGAAAGTATGCGTGTTTACCGTCAATGACAAAGACAATGCAGAAAAGCTCATCAAGATGGGTGTCGATTACATTACGACGGATATCTTGGAATAATATGGCCAAAATCTGCGTAGTCGGCGCCGTATCTGTCGATTTGATTGGTATCAGCAAAGGTGATTTGATTCCCAATGACTCAAATATCGGAGCAATCCGGCTTTCCTGTGGCGGAGTTGCCAGAAACATCGCCGAGAATTTGTACAGACTGCAAAGTGACGTTTGTTTGATCAGCCCGGTCGGGAACGGAGGATTATCCAAAATCGTCCGTGAACATCTGGAAAATATGGGTATCAGGCATTATCTGATTGTTAAGGATGGAATGAGCACTTGTTGTTATTTGGCTGCTCATGACAATGCTGGTCAGCTGATTTCAGGCATCAATGACTTTCAACTTGCAGACAGTTTGTTGCCGGAGGACCTATTCTTGTATGAAGCGATCATCGAACAATCCGACTTTTTGGTGATTGACTGCAACCTTTCTGAATTTATGCTTTCATATCTGTTAAAAAAATTTCAGAGTAAGAAAATCTTTGTCGATGGCGTAAGCCAGACAAAGGTAATCAGAATAAAAAATTTGCTTTCATATATCGATTTATTAAAAGTTAACCACAAGGAACTTGAAGCACTACTCGACAAACAATATTCCGATCCAGCTAAGGCAATCAAAGACTTACTTGACCAAGGTGTCGGAACTGTAGTAACAACCAACAAGGAGAAACCCGTATATTACAATATTCAAAACAAGATAATGCATACCCAAGTCTTGGAACCAAGATATACAATATCGAGCGTAGGCGCCGGAGACGGATTGATGTCTGGTGTGATTTTTGGACTTACTAATGGGAAGGACATGACTTATTCAATCGAACTTGGAAAAAAAATAGCTGCTTTGACAATGGAAACCGAACTTGCATGCAATCCTACATTGGACAAAACAATTCTCGAAGCGTAAAGGGGTGTTTGTTATGAAGAATCAAACCATTGAAACGATTATGAACCGAAGAAGCATCAGACATTACCTTGAAAAAGCAATTCCGGATGCCGACCTGAAATGGATTGTGAAATGTGGCATTTTTGCCCCATCCGCAAGAAACAAGCAGAATTGGCATTTTACAGTCATAACCGAAAGGGAGACAATCGAAAAAATCAATCAACTGTCACTTGAGGGCATGGATCGCCTGGGAATCCAGAAAGAGCCTGGCTATCATATTTTTTATCATGCGCCTGTTGTCATCGTGCTCAGTTCCGCGATCGAAGGCTTCAGTGAATTAAATTGTGGCTGTGCCTTGGAAAACATGGCCATTGCTGCCAAAGCTCTGGGAATCGATTCCTGCATCATTGGTCAGACAAGATACATGTATCATCAAGCCAATGCCATCGACATCAACAGGATGCTCAAAATTCCGGATGGTTACCAACATGACGCATCAATTTGCTTCGGTTACTTTGATGGTGAATATCCGGATCCAAAACCAAGAAAAGAAGACGTCGTAGATTATATTCGTTGACTATATAAAATACTTTTGACGAGTCAAAAGTATTTTTTCTATTAATCGCTAACACAGGAGGAATTTACAGTGTGGAAAGAATCCTATCAAAAATGGCTGGATTTCAAAGATCTTGACGAATCATTAAAGCAAGACCTTGAAGGAAAAACCAATGCGGAATTAGAAGACATGTTCTATTCTTCCCTAGCTTTTGGCACGGGCGGAATGCGGGGAATTCTTGGCGCTGGTACGAACAGAATGAATATCTATACGATTCATAAGGCAAATGATGGTCTTGCCAGATATTTGCTTGGAAGATATCGCGAGGAAGAATTGATTCGTGGAGTTGTAATCGCCCATGACAACAGAAGAATGTCCAGGGAGTTTGCGATGGAGTCTGCCAAAGTGCTTGGCTCATACGGAATCAAATCATATTTGTTTGACACTTTGCGACCGACCCCCGAGCTTTCATTCGCAACCAGATATCTTCACGCCATATCAGGCATTGTCGTGACTGCCAGTCATAATCCGCCTCAATATAACGGATACAAGATTTACGATGAATATGGTTGTCAATATACTCCTGAATATGCAAACAAAATTATCGATCTCGTCAATGAAGTTAAAGATGTTTTCAGTATCAAATGTTTGGCCTATGAAGCGCTTGAAAGCGAAGGCTTGATCGAATTTATCGGTGAAGCAGTCGATACGGCTTATCTGGAACTTGTGAAAACCGTCCAAATCCATCCCGAGATTATTAAAGACATCAAAATCGTCTTCACGCCTTTGCATGGAACAAGTGCCATGCTGGCGACAAGACTCTTGTCCACAACTGGATACGAGTTTTATCCTGTCAAGGAACAGATGATCCATGACCCGAATTTCGGGACGGTCAAATCACCAAATCCTGAGAATAAAGCATCGTTTGAAATGGCAATCGACCTTGGTAATAAAGTCAATGCGGATTTGTTGATAGCGACCGATCCAGATGCCGACAGACTGGGGATAGCTGTCAAAAAAGACGGAGAATACCATCTCCTTTCAGGCAATCAGACCGGAGCGGTGCTTTTATATTATTTGCTTACCGAAAAGAAAAAACTGGGACTTCTTCCCCATAAGGGTGTGGTGTTCAATACAATCGTCACTTCCACTTTGGGGGCGAAGATCGCGATATCGTTCGGATATGAAGTCATCTCTACACTAACCGGATTCAAATTCATCGGGGAACAGGCAAGATTTTTGGAAACAACTGACAAAAAATTTATTTTCGGTTATGAGGAATCATTTGGCTATGTGATCAATGATGGCGCAAGAGATAAAGATGCCTTGCAGGCGCTGCTGTTAGCTTCTGAAGCCGCAGCTTTTTACAAAAACACGGAAAACAAAACTCTCTACGATGTATTGCTTGATATTTTTGCCAAATACGGTTATCATAGTGAGGAACTCCTGAATGTGGAACTTTTGGGACTTGAAGGGAAAAGAAGAATCGAGAGAATTATGGATTCAATGCAAAAAAATCATCTGGAAAAGATTGATTCCACCAAAGTCTCGACAATCGAAGATTATTCTTTAGGACTAAGATTTGTCTCAGGCAAACAGGAAACGATCGATCTGCCAGCTTCAGAAGTCATAAAATACATATTGGCCGATGGGTCTTGGTTTGTAATGCGGCCATCAGGAACGGAACCAAAACTGAAAATCTATGCTGCTTCGGAAGGCAGAACGCTTGCTGAAGCCCAAACGAGAGTCAAACGGATTATCGAGGAATTGAAACGGATTGTCGACAAGATTAAATAAAGAAGGTATCTTATGGAATTATTTTTTGGCATCACCCTCGTAGTCTTAATTATATTGATCTACGTTGTCACCTATATTCTCAATGAAAAGACAAAAGTTCCGGAAGGTTGTGAGAACCTGACGGATTTTTCAGGATGCCAGACATGTTCCAACAGAGCTTGTCATATCAAGCTAAAGGTTGAAAAAAAGAACAATGTTAAATAATGATTGGGATGATTTGTTAAAAGACGAATTTAAGCAAGACTATTTTTTGAGGCTTGTCGAAAATATCCAAAAAGAGTATCGCAAATTCACCTGTTATCCTCCCATACACGATGTTTTCCATGCTTTGCGGTTAACCGCCCATAAAGACACGAAAATCCTGATTCTGGGGCAGGATCCCTACCACAACCCCGACCAGGCGATGGGGATGGCTTTCTCCGTAAAAAAAAACGTGGTTTTGCCTCCGTCTCTAGTAAATATCTTTACCGAACTCAATTCGGATCTAGGATATGAAATACCTTTATCCGGAGATTTGACTGCTTGGGCTAAAAATGGTGTCTTGTTGCTTAATGCCATCCTGTCAGTCAGAAAAAACCAGCCTCTGAGCCATCAACAGTATGGCTGGACGAGATTCACAGATTACATCATCACGCTGCTCAATGAAAAAAAGACCCCGATGGTCTTCGTTTTGTGGGGAAGTTTCGCCAGAAGCAAAAAACAGTTGATCACCAATCCGATTCATTTGGTGATCGAGAACGTACACCCTTCGCCATTGTCGGCCTATCGAGGTTTCTTCGGATCCAAACCATTTTCCAAAATCAATGCTTTTCTTGTCAAATCGGGACAGATCCCGATTAATTTCAAACTGTAAACTGGAGCAAAAAATGTCAAAAAACCAAGTTCAAAAATTGGTATTCATTGGTTTGATGGTCGCTATCGGAATCATTCTGGGACAAATTGTCTCGATATCGTTGCCTACACCATCAAACCCGATTATCAAATTCGGGATCGGCTATCTTCCAATCATTCTTATCAGCATCATCTATGGTCCCGTCTTCGGCCTGACTGCCGGTATCATCCAGGATATCCTGGGCTTTTTTATGGTCGGAGCAAATCTTGGTCAGGTGTTCAATCTCGGATTCACTTTGAATGCAGCGCTCTATGGAGTAATCCCGGGTTTGATTTTCCGTTTCGCCATCAATAAAGAGAAAAGACTTTTCTATTACTTGAACTTTGCGCTTTCTGCATTGCTTTTACTTGGGGCAACCTGGTATTTTTTCAATATCAATCAAGTCATATCATCGACACTTTCTAATACGCAAAAATATATTCTTATCGGTATCAGTTTATTTGGTACTTTATCACTTGTCATCTTCAATATCATTGTGAACAGAAGCGAGAAGTATGGCAAAGAAGGCACTAAACTTTTGTTTATAGTCTTCTTGCTATATATTGTCGTCTCCTTGATTCTGACGCCGATCTGGCTATTTATCATGTATCCCGGAATTGATTTCTGGGCACGGATTCCCTTGAGGATCATCAAAATGCCAATCGAAGTGGCCGCTTACGTCATGCTGCTTGTGCCGATGCTTAGGTTATTGCGCCAACTTGTGTTTAAGAAGACTGAAGCTTGATCAAGAAAAAAAACGACTCTTGTCGTTTTTCTTTTTTTTAAATTTCGACGACTTTGACTTCGCCAGCGCCAAGGTGGAAATAGATTCCGCCATCGTTGGAAAAATCATGATAATCACGGCCTAATTCATATGTCGCATATAGCAGTTTTCCGGATAAGTTATTATTACCGGAAGCATTTCGCAAAGTTTCCAAGGAAGCAATACAGTTGATATCGTTATAGACATTGCTGTTGCAGACAACAATCAGGCATTTACTAGTTTTCTTGTTGAAATATGAGACACCGATCACTGGGGTGTCGAATTCGTTGAAATAAATAGGTAGATATGTCTTGATGTCGGTGATTTGATTCAGCCATTTCTGTCTGATGAACTTAACACCATCAAGATGATCTGCAAGCTCCCAGCGATTTGGATTCAGATAATGGAAGGCATATTTGTCGAATAAGGCTAGTTTTCCATAGAACAGGTCTCCGGTTGGAAGATTGAATTTGTCCTTTTCGGTGCAATCAACACCAGTGTTCATCGGTTGGGTTTCATAGACTTCTTGTCCAGAGTTGATGAAAGGTACCAAATTTGGTAAAAACATATTAAGTATCGTTGTCATGCGAGCCAGTATCCTGCCTCCATCTCTCCCGGCAATCCTGGCAGTATCATGTGTTTCAGCACAGGCAAACATCGGCAAGGCGATGTCTTTAGCGCCATAGACGAATTTATGAAGATTTTTCTCCCAGATTCGCGGTTCCATCCAGAAACCGTTGCCGATCATGATGTTGTAGCCTAGCGCTTTGGCTTTTTCTGCATTGTCTGGATTCAGTTCTTCGGCGATAAATGCGAAGTCCGGATCTTTTGCTTTGGCATTTTGGATGATCATTTCCAGAAGGTCCTTAGGCAGTGCGTGACCCATGTCGATTCTGGCTCCGTCGATACCATATTTGTCTTGATAGAACGGAATGATCGAAGCCAAGGTATTCCATAATTCAAGATTGGGTTCTTTTCCGGGATATAGATTGGCTTTGATAGTATCAAAGAGAATATATGGCGGGGTCGATTTGCTTTTCAAATAACCGACTGTTGCTTGTGGATGATCAAGAAACATCCGGAAGAAAGTCACATCGGTCCAAGGCGGCTGAACATCGTTGATATGATCGGAAAAAGCCGGAGCAATCCTGAGCCCGAAATGTTTTTTGATTGCCTCAGTAATATTCTGACTGTGATCGATGATTTTTTTCCAGAGAATGGGATCCTGTTTTTCGGGATCGATGCAAAACATGTTGATGTGGCGACGCACATCTTTCGATTCGTAAACTTGTTTCATGTATTTTGGTTCCGGAGAGAGCGTGCTCGGAAGATTATCTACAAACGGAACTTTGTAATTATCATAATCCTTGTCTTTAATCCAGTAGAACCAGTCGGGATGGGCTTTGATCAAATCGTTTACCACAGCATTGGTTCTGGGGATAATATCGATCACTACGCGCATATCAAGGATGTGGCAACTTTCGATAAATGCCTGGAATTCTTCCTCAACTGACAAATCATCACCAGTTAGGTTGTCTTTTAAGTTCGGATCAAGATCAAAAAACGATGATACTCCATATGGTGATCCCAAATCGCCTTTCTTGTCCTTCAAGGAAAATTTGGACAACGGCAACAGATACATTGTGTCAACACCCATTTTTTTTAGCAACGGCAATAAGGCAAGCATTTTTACAAATGTGCCAGTTTCCTTCATCTTGTCAAAGTTGGAAATATCGAGTGAAAAAGACCGGTCATGGTCCCATGCCGATGAGGCTCGGATCATGGTAGAATAAAGTACTGAAGATTTGATCCAGTCACCACCTGTTTTCCCAGGTAATGATTTGACATGTTTGATTTTGGATAGCGACTGAAGGTATTTAATACCATCTTGTTTGTGGACAAGAATGTATTCTTCAATTACCGATAGGTAAAATTGATATGGATTAACCAATAGTTCGTTTGAAGGCAACTTGCGCATTTCATTTCCCGAATAGTCCCAGGCGTTCCACAAGTCGGGAACGACATAATTGATATTGCCAGATTCGACTTTGCATGAAAGAACAGATTTTAGTTTTTCCAGGATTGATGTCACCATGTTATCACCTCGATTTCATTATACCAAAGATATTAACATAAAGCACAGGTATTTAATATATGTAAAGGGTTACAAACCATTCAATTTACTTTGAAAAACCACTGATATATAGTATAATAACAGCGGTTAGAGGTGAATTTATGAAAAAACCTGTTGTACTAATGATTTTAGATGGTATGGGCATCGGCGAAAAGAACGCTGGAAACGCGTTTGAACTAGCCAGAAAGCCCCATCTTGACTTGTTATTTTCCGAATTTTCCAGCACTACCATTGAAGCATCTGGAGAAGCCGTAGGACTTCCCGAAGGTCAAATGGGCAATAGTGAAGTTGGTCATTTGAACCTGGGGGCGGGAAGAGTTGTCTATCAATCGTTCACTAGGGTAAACGTGGCAGTCAAGGACGGATCTTTCAAAGAAAATCCTGCTTATAATGAAGCGTTTGAATATACAAAAACACATAATTCTAAGCTGCATGTTTTCGGCTTGCTTTCCGATGGTGGGGTTCATTCCCACATCCGGCATATCAAATACATGTTTCGGGTCGCTAAGGAAAAAGGTGTAAAAAGAGCATATTTCCACGCTTTTTTGGATGGTAGAGACGTTCCGCCAAAATCAGCGGTGACATACATTTTGGATTTGGAAAATGACATGCATGAAAATGATTTTGGCAAAATTGCGACTGTCGGAGGAAGATATTATGGCATGGACAGAGACAAGAACTGGGATCGGATCCAACTTGCTTACGATGTGATGACTTTTGGCAAAGGCTTACAGTTTGCCTCTGCCCAAGAAGGTATCGAAGTTTCATATCTTGAAGACGTCAATGACGAATTTGTGATTCCATTCGTTGTCGATCCTAAAGGTATGATCGAATCCAACGATGCTATTATTTTCGCTAATTTTCGCCCAGACCGGGCCATCGAAATCGGAACCGCATATTCAAATCCCGCCATGGCACCAAAACTTGACACAACCAATGGACCGAAAAACATCATGTTTGTTTCCACAATGAAATATGCAGATTCGGTCATCGGACCGCTGGCATTTGAACTGAATGACCTGACGGACACCTATGGCGATTACATAGCCCAACTCGGGATGAAGCAATTAAGAATCGCCGAAACTGAGAAATATGCGCATGTGACTTTCTTTTTCGACGGTGGCGTCGACAAGGTTATCAAGGGCGCGAAAAGAGCCCTTATTCCATCGCCAAAAGTCCCTACTTATGATCTGAAACCGGAAATGAGTGCTTATGAGGTTACCGATGCGGTAATCGAAGAACTAGACTCCGGCGAATACGATACAGCGATCATCAATTACGCCAACGGCGATATGGTTGGACACACGGGCATTATTCCCGCGGCGATCAAGGCTGTTGAAACAGTCGATGAATGCGTTGGTAGGGTTGTAGACAAAATCTTGGAGATGGGCGGCGTAGCTTTGATCACGGCTGACCATGGCAACTGCGAGAAGATGCTGACACCAGAAGGCAAACCTTTCACCGCGCATACGACAAACAAAGTGTTCCTGATTGTGACGAAAAAAGGCATCGAACTTGAGAAGGGTGGATCCCTCTGTGATTTGGCACCGACCATGTTGGAACTGATGGGTTTGACTCAACCTGCGGCAATGACAGGAAAATCACTCATCAAGCACGAATGATCAGTAAAAAACTTTCCGATATACGCCCTAAAGACCTGCTGTTTGTTATTCTTTATGCAATTGTGCTGCCGATACTTTTCGGGGTTTTGTTGGGGCTTGTGGATTATTATATGCGTACCCTTTGGTCTTTCACTTTCGCGAGTCTGTTGTTTTGGTTGATTGCCATCAATACGGGAAAGATGGTCAGAAGACAATATAAGAATCCACACATAATCTATTCAATAATTGCTTGCATCGGCATGCTGTTTGCAGCAGTCATCATCTACACTTTGCCATTTTATTACGCCATGAACGGAGTTGCCCTTGGCAATTTGTTTGATCTTCGGGTTTATTGGAGTGTGTTCATCTCCGTTATGAACCCTTTGAACTGGATTGCTAACTTCAGTCTGGATTTTGCCATCTGGCTAATAATCATCGTGGTCGGCACTTATCTTGGCGTCAAAAAAACATTACATTAAAAAAAATAAACACATAAAAAATATAAAGGAGAAAAATATGCCAAATATCACAAGTATTTTCGCAAGAGAAGTATTGGATTCAAGAGGTAATCCTACTGTAGAAGTGGAAGTATACACCGAATCAGGAGCGTTTGGAAGAGCGATCGTTCCAAGCGGAGCGTCAACCGGAGAAAGAGAAGCAATTGAATTGAGAGACAATGACAAATCCCGTTACATGGGCAAAGGCGTTTTAAAAGCAGTTAAGAACGTCAACGAAATCATCGCTCCAGAATTGATTGGCTACGATGTCACTATGCAGACATACATCGACAAGCTGATGATTGACTTGGATGGAACACCAAACAAATCAAAACTTGGCGCCAATGCCATTTTGGGAGTTTCCATGGCTTGTGCAAGAGCGGCAGCCGACTGGGTCGGACTACCACTTTATCTTTATCTTGGCGGATTCAATGCCAAACAATTACCCACACCGATGATGAACATCATCAACGGTGGATCGCACGCGGACAACAACATCGACTTCCAGGAATTCATGATCATGCCAGTTGGAGCCAAGACTTTCCGTCAAGCTTTGCAGATGGGTGCGGAAGTGTTCCACAACCTGAAAAAAGTATTGAGCGCAAAAGGTTTCAATACTTCAGTCGGTGACGAAGGCGGCTTCGCTCCCGATCTTAAATCCAATGAAGCAGGACTTGAAGTCATCATGGAAGCCATCAAGAAAGCAGGTTATGTTCCTGGAACTGAAGTGGCTTTGGCAATGGATGTCGCTGCCAGCGAATTTTACGACAAAGACAAGAACAAATATATATTAGGTAGCGAGAACAAAGAACTGACCGGAGCTGAAATGGTCGATTTTTACGAACAACTCGTTAACAAGTATCCGATTATCTCGATTGAAGACGGTCATGACCAAAACGATTGGGATGGCTGGAAACTGATGACAGAGCGCCTGGGCAAAAGAATCCAAATCGTCGGCGATGATGTGTTTGTGACCAACACCGAGATTTTTGCGAGAGGCATCAAAAACAATATTGCGAATTCAATTCTGATCAAAGTCAACCAGATCGGTACTTTGACAGAAACATTCAATGCGATCGAAATGGCAAAACGGGCTGGTTATACAGCTGTTGTATCCCACAGATCCGGAGAAACAGAAGATTCGATAATCGCTGATATTGCGGTTGCGACAAATGCCGGACAGATCAAGACCGGATCACTTTCAAGAACCGATAGAATTGCAAAATACAACCAATTGCTGAGAATTGAAGAAGAGCTTGGAGAGGTTGCAGAGTACAGAGGAAGAGATTCGTTTTATAATTTATAACCTAGATTTGACTGCCATGAAAAAACATGCTTTTGGGTCTTCCAAAAGCATGTTTTTATGGTATAATAGTTAAGTGCGATAAAGCATCCGATCAGATTGATTGGTCAAGTAGGAGGTATAATATGGGTTGGTTGGATTGGGTATTACTCATAGTATCTGTATTATTAATTGCATTAGTAATGTTGCAAGAATCAAAAGATGATGTCAAAAACACATTTTCCGGAGAAAAATCGGAATTGTTCAAAAATCAGAAACAACGAGGTCCCGAACTGGTAATGGCCAGGTTAACGATGGGGATGACGTTCGTTTTTGCCGCCTTGACGGTATTGGCATTAATTTTTTAGAACACATTACAGTGTTCTTTTTTTTCGCAAAAAGTTAGGAAGTGTTATCATTGAAAGAAAAAATCGTTGATTGGCTGAAGCAAAAAAAATATCGGACTTCCGATTCTTTTCAGCTTGCCAGAGATTTGAAGATTAAAGATACTTCCCTGCTTCAGAAAAACCTTGTTGAATTGGAAAATGAAGGCATAATCGTCAAAAACAAACAAGGCAAGTTTGGGCTTATTGAAAAGATGGGTTATGTTAAGGGAGTATTGGATTTGAAACAGGCAGGATATGGTTTTCTAATCGTTGAAGACAGAGAATCGGATGTATTTATTCCCGGAAACAAAACGCTGAATGCCTACAACAAAGATCTATGTCTCGTAAAAATTATCAGTTACCGTTCCGAAACAAAAACTGAAGGCGAAATCGTCAAGGTTCTGAAAAGAAATCTTGAAAGGGTCGTCGGCGAATATTATCAAGGCGCAATCTTTCCGAAGAATCCGCCATTTGGTGTCTTTTTCAAGGTCATAAACAAACCCAAGGGTATTGTCGACCATTCCTATGTCGAGGCCAATATCGTCAAATACGCCAAATCGAATATCCTTGATTGCGAAATCGTCAATGTTTTCGGTCACAAGGATGATCCTGGGATTGAGATTATCGAAGTCGTCAAACGACATGATATCCCATATGACTTTCTGGAAAACGTATTGTCTTTTGCCCAAAGCATTCCGGATCACGTTGAAACCAATGAGTTCACAGACCGTCTCGACTTGCGAGAGGAATTGATCTTCACAATCGATGGCGATGACACCAAGGATATTGATGATGCCATCTCGATTAATAAACTAGCAAATGGAAATTACGAACTCGGCGTGCATATCGCCGATGTCAGTCATTATGTTCAAGAAGACTCAATGCTTGACAAGGAGGCGTATCTTCGGGGAACAAGCGTCTATTTGGCCGACAGGGTCATTCCGATGTTGCCAAGAAACCTATCCAACGGAATCTGTTCCTTGAATCCCAAAGTCGAGAGACTCTCATTATCTTGCATCATGGAAATCAATGGTGAAGCAGAAGTCATTGATTATAAGATTGTTCCTTCAGTTATAAAAAGTTTCCAGCAACTGACTTATTCCGAAACGAACAAAATACTCGCCAAAGAAGCCTCAGAGAAAATCGTTGATGAAACTGTAATCCAAAAGCTGTTTATGATGGATGAACTTGCCAAAATTCTTTTCCAAGTAAGAACCGAGATCGGATCGATCAATTTCGAGACAATCGAACCGAAAATTATGGTCGACACAGAAGGAAACGTCTTCGATATCTTAATCCGCGAACGTGGTGTTTCAGAGAAAATCATCGAGGAGTTCATGTTGGTTGCCAATCAGGTGGTCGCAACAGACATATTTCGTAAACAACTGCCATTCATCTTTCGGATCCATGAAAAACCCGATATGGACAAACTCAATTCTTTGTTTCTATTCGCCAAGGAATTAAAATATATTGATTACATTCCGAAAAAGATCAAGCGTAAAGACTTGCAGAAACTGCTGTTTGATGTAGAAGATTCCAAATACGAAAAAGTCATCAACACCTTGATGTTAAGATCGATGGCTAAAGCTAAATACTCGGAAACCAACTTGGGACACTATGGGTTGGCTTTTACTGAATACACTCATTTTACATCTCCAATCAGGAGATATCCTGATTTGATGGTTCATCGGATGCTTAGAAGTTACGTATTTGAACAGAATACTGAAGAAGCAAGTAATCATTTTCAAGACATTCTGCCTGATATCGCTTTATGGACTTCCAAAACGGAACGCCGGGCGATGATTGCCGAAAGAGAAGTCGACGATATGAAAAAAGCCGAGTATATGGAACATCATATTGGAGAGGTTTTCGAAGGTGTTATTTCTTCACTTATGCGTTTTGGCATGTTTGTCGAATTGCCGAATACTGTCGAAGGATTGGTTCATATCTCAACGTTCAACGAAGCAATCGAGTTCGATGAGGAAAAGATGTTCTATCTTGGAATTTCCTCGAGAATGGTGTATAATATAGGTATGAAGGTGAATGTCAAACTGGTCAAGGCGGACAAGCTTTCCGGAAAGATCGATTTTACGCTCGTTTAGGAGGCTGCCTTATGAAACTCATTGTCAATAACAAAAAAGTAGCCCATGAGTACTTCATCTTGGAATCCTACGAATGCGGAATCCAATTGACAGGTACGGAAATAAAATCGGTTAGATTGGGAAAAGTTGCACTGAATGATTCCTATGCCAGAATCAAGAATTTTGAATTGTTCATTATCAATATGCATATCTCAAAATACACTTATGGAAACATTTTTAACCATGAAGAAACAAGAGAACGCAAGTTGTTGATGGGGAAAAGAGACATCATCAAATTGTCTTTGAAACTAAAGACTGAAGGTTTGACACTTGTTCCGACAAAAGTTTACTTGAAAGACAATTTGTGCAAAGTGGAACTTGCCCTTTGCAAAGGCAAAAAACTGTATGACAAAAGAAATACATCCAAAGAAGAAGATTCACTCCGTCGACTTGACAAAGTCATGAAAAACTTCAAGAACTAGACGGATTATATGGGGCTGTTCTGGACTCGACAGGATAGTACGAATTTGATAAGCATGCGATCGGCAGATCTAAAAATGCACGGTTAAACATAACCGGAAACTCAAATTACAGTTTCGCTGCTTAAGAAGAAGTAGCGGGTTCTCTCTTGCCAGCCTGCGGGCCTGAGCGAACTGCAGCTTAGTAGGATAGTGAAGTATGTCGCAGTCTTAGGCATACCAGCGAGATGAATAGGACTGGTTGTCCGATAGTTTGTTTTCTGACAGTTGGATAATGAGAAAAATCAGAGAGCTAAGCATGTAGAAAGTCAAATGATTGGCTATTTTGGACGGGGGTTCAATTCCCCCCAGCTCCACCAAAGGTCAATAAAGCGCTAAAAATAGCGCTTTTTTTATTAATTAATATTGTTTAATTTAGTGAGTAATATATTTTTTCTTTATCTACTGGCGTCAGCATGCCAATACCTCGATGAAATCGAACGTGGTTGTAATAAGTAATATATTCATTCACCATCTTGATATATTCTTGAATGATAGTGAATGGAATCATTTTTTTCAGGGTTTCTTTTTTGAAAGAAGAAAAAAAAGATTCCATGACGGAATTGTCATATGGGTATCCGGGAGCACTATATGATTGTGAAATATCTTTCTTTTGTAGGTGCTCCTGAAATAAAAAGGATGTGTATTGCACACCCCGATCACTGTGAAACATATTAGGTTTTAGCTTGCGTTTCTTGATTGCCTGATCTATAGTCATCATCGTAAGCCTGGTATTGTTTTTTCTTGAAACCTGATGGGCAACGACTTTTCTTGAAAAAAGATCGATTATCACACACAGATAGACGGGTTTCTGTTTAATCTTGATTTCGGTGATGTCGCTGACCCAAACGATGTTTGGAGCTTTTTGTTCGAATTGTTGATTTAGAAGATTCTTGAGGTTTTCGTTTGTCTTTTTATGTAATACGATAAATGGCTTCTTTTTGAGAGTGATCATTCTTATCTGAAGTCCTTTCATTATTTGAAACACTTTTTTCAAACTTACAAGTTGTCCTTGAAGCAGAAGATCATGTTTGATCTTAATGGCTCCGATTCGTTTCTTGTGCCTGAGATATGTTTCTTTTATCATTACTTTAAGCATTTTGTCCCGTTCAAGATATGTCGGCATTTTCTTATTTTGGTAAGAATAATAGGTTGATTTGCTCAATTTAAATAATTCGCACAGAAGTTTTAAAGAATGTTTTGGCGAAAGCGACTTGACCAACTCGACTTTCTCCATCAAACACATATTTTCGGATACCGACATGCGTTTCAAAATTATAATGGATTGTTTCATTCTCGATACTTTTTCTATTTTTTTTCTTTCTATTGATAACAGTATTGTTTTCGATGCTTGAACGGTATTTACTAATTCAGTAATAAAGTGTGCTTCTTTTCAACTGAAATTTCTTGCAGATATGTATAATTGATTTACCGTTAAGTGCAATTGTGACGACATTGATCTTGTTTTCAAGCGTTGATTCGAAATTGCTCTTCCTTATCACTTTTTTCTTAACTAGAATCCAGGAATACAGAGCACTTTTCTTGACTCGATATCTCTTGCAGAGATTTACGACATGCTCTCCTTTAAAATACTCGTTGACAATTTTGTTCCTTACCTTTTCGCTTGTTTGTTTTCTCATTGTCCAGTTCTCCTATTCAATGAGAAAATTGTACAATATAATAATCGATATTTTCAAAAAATAATGATAATTTATAGTGTTTCTAATTGGGGTGTCCAAATATATGATTCCATAATTGATGGCTAAATACAGCAGAAATTCTGCGGTGCGCATTCAATTTTGATTCCATTTCATAGTTAATTATTTACCAAAAACCAAGTGTTTTATCTTTGAATTAACATGAAAACGATTTATTTAGTATGATATATGGCAATTATTTCAGATATACTATGTCAACTATTTGGACACCACTTTTTTGGAATCATGTAAAAATAAATTTATTGTTATATATATACACCATAATCAAAATATGGTATAATCTGGCCGTAAAAGGGAACTTAAAAATACCCGATTTAGAGAGAAATTGGCCAATAACTGGAATTGGGCAGGTGTTCAATTCCCCTTAGCTCTACCAATTCAAACCAATATACATAAGCCTACATGCATCAAGTAAGTGTAACATGAAATGTAAATACTGCTTCATGCAAGACAAACCTGATGTGAATATTACTATCGATGAAGCAAAACGTTTCATCGGTTTTATTATTTCCGGGTTTCCACAAGCAGAGAAATTCATCGTAGATCCAACCGGATCTGGAGAACCGTTACTGAAAATGGAATTCATCATCGAGTTGGCTGAATACTGCCATTCTATGAGTAATGAAATATGTAAAGAAGTACTTCCAATGTTAGTCACTAATGGAACATTACTTACTAAAGAGAATGTAGATAAACTACAATCAGCTGGATATATATTTGGTATTAGTATTGATGGATATCAAGAATCACACGATGCAAATAGAGTGAACAAGAAACAAGAGGGAACATATAGACAGATTATCAAGAATGTCAAGAAGATTAAGCATAGAGAATATCTCGGCGCAGCTGTAACTTTGACCACTGGTAAGATGGATCTTGTCAAAGCATTCAAGACATTATCCAAGTTCTTTACCACCATCAGTATCAAACCGGTCCGTAGTCTTGATCATGGTATAGAAGGCATCAATGAAGACAATATTGAGGAGATAAAACATCAATACACAATACTATACAAATACATCTTACAGAAGACTTTGAAAGGTAAACTAGATCATCTAAGTGTTTTATTAAACGGTGATGACTACTTTGGCAAATTTATCCAGAGAATCATACTAAATCATAAGGTTAGCACTCGATGCGATGCTGGTCTTGGAAGATTTTCTTTAACACCAGATAAGAAAATCATTGCTTGTCCAGGAAGTATTGGAATAGAAGAGATGGAACTTGGCACACTAGATACAGGATTCAATCAAGACAAGATGAATCATTTCTGGAGTATTCAATCAGAAAGAAAACATTGTCAAGATTGTGAAGCAAAATATGTTTGCGGTGGTGAATGTATGGTTGTTTCATATTACAAGGATAAGAAATTAGATTCAGTAGATGACATTATGTGCAAACTTAAGAAACATTTATTTGAATTAGCAATAAAATTCAAGTTTGAGCTTATATTACAGAATGAAGAGTTATTCAACAAAATATACGAAGGTTGTCAAATTAAGGCAGACAGGTTTAGAGAAGACAAAGATTTAAGTAAAACACTTAAAAAATTCAATGGACAATACACATTTATGCAGTTAAAAAAGATTAAAGATGAAGATTATGTAAAATATATGAAATTGTAATAAGAATAACAAAAATTAAGGAGGGAACATTTATGAAGAAAATATCATTGGTTATCTTGCTGCTGCTATTTATTGGGATTTTTTCAAATACGGTATTAGCTAAGAACGAGGAGTTACCAAAAAGCTTTCTTGAAATTGCTAATCAGAAACTTATACAAATGGGTCTTGACAAGAAAGTTGATACAATGAAAAGTCTTGATGGAAGTCAAGAAAAATCGTACATTTTGTTTGAATTAGAAGATTCAGGATACATGATTTATTATAAAGAAGCAAAGATTTTCTTAGAAATCACACCATCCGCTATTTCTCCATACAAAAACTTAAAAGGAGATTTGTATTATTTTGGTGTAGGACAGTATCAGTTAAATGAAGAATCCATTGAATATCAGGTGGCTTATGAGGCAAGTATGAAGAATATAATATCAAGAAACATTACAAATTCAAAAAAGTTATTAGATGATGCTAATAATTCAACCATAGTTTCAACAACGTCAACAACTAACGGTGATGTTGAAATATTATTTGGATGGTATTTTGATTGGCTACAAGAGAATATGCCTGAAAATAAATATGGTGAATGTGGATATGTAGCCTTAGCAGTGTATTTAGGATATTTTGATCAAATGTTTAATAATTATGTTGTCCCAGCACAGTATGAAAATGACATTGATGATCCATCAGAGCCAACGGGAACAAACCAAGATTTTCATGATTATTTAATTCAATTAGATGGAAGAGACCCTTCAGATCCTAATGGGAATTTTGGTTCAACAGCTTTAAGGATTAAAAATCTTACATGGGATTATCTGGAAAGCAATGAAAATGTAGATAAAGATGATTTTTCAATAAATTGGTCATTCATACCGTTGAATAATACTATCAGGAATGCAATTGATAATGATACACCATCAATAATATTTTTTGGTGGACATGTTGATGAAGTCTGGCCAAATGAATATGTTTACCATACAGCTATTGCTTATGGATATAACGATGATATGTTTATTGTGAACTTGTGTCTTCAAGGAGATAACGATTATTCCCGTTATTACTTGAGTGAGTTTACAGTGGGTTCGTATATGAAAATGTCATATTCACCTTCTTCATGTTAAGTTTTTGAAAGGGGAATCATAATATTATGAATATATTTATATTAATTGCATTAGTTTTTGTCACATTGCTAGTATATGTTATCGGCATTAAAAAAAGATTATCCAAGGTAACTTCTTCAAGAAGAGGATTATATTTACGCATATACAAATATGTTATGATTACAATGTTTGTGGCTATCGCATTGTTTACCATCTTAACAATCAATGACGGATTTCATGATAATATTCCAATTACAATAAGAAATAATGAGATTGGATTGGTTAACAATAGTATTTATAGCGAGAATTATGGGGGATATGAAAAAGTAATTGAATATCCTGTATATCAACTTACTTTTACGGGAAGTTCAGTATTATTTAAAGTGACAAATGATAATAAATTTGTTGAATACCTGGGTTCTCAAGATTCATATGTGGCCGAGTACCAGATAAATGATTTAACGATATATATGTTGAATATAAATGATTCAATCTATTACTTAACTAAAACAAAAGGTGTCGAGAAATATTCTTTGTTTCCTTCATATACACGAGTAAATAATGAAACGAATATTCCTATTGTGCCTTGTGAGTTTTTTTCGCTAGGAACATATTCAAATCATATATTAGGGGAATTTCATTCGACAACTTCATTAACATGGGAGGAAGTTGCTAACTTTTACAGTACATACTATCCGGATTATATTACTATGGATTATAATCAAAAGCAGATAACAATCTCAGCTGAATTAAATCAGAAGTACATAATATCATACGATAATATGTTGCTAGATATTGGTTTACTTGAGTAAGTGACATTACATATAACAAGCATAAACAAGGGTTCAACACCCCACAATAAGCAGATAGTGGAATAACCTATTTTGACACAAAAAAATTACTGTTTAAAAAGCACCACAAAATAAAAAGGCTAAACAAAGCCATAATTCTGGGGGTGTAATTTTTTCGAGTGGGGGTGTAAAAATTTTCGCTAGGGGTGTAAAATTGTATTAAAATAGGTCATACAACCCAGTACGGTCAATGGGATTTGAAGTTGAAAACACGTTGAATTTATGACGAAATATGTTACTTCGGAACAATTTACCATAAGAAAGTCTCGTGTGTGTAAACATAAATAGGTCCAAAAATATGTTACTTCGGGAAAGTCGAGGCACTTTTATATAGCACTTGGCACCACTCGACACAGTTGGTGTGTGAGAACATATTGACGATTTATATGTTCCCACTTTCCAGGATAAGGCCTTTAACCTGGAGTTAGGGAACATATTTTTGACCTTTTTATATGTTACTATGGTATATTCAACAGAATTTTTGAAAGCAATCAGATAGTTTCCACGCAGCTGGTGTGGGTAAACATTTTAGTTTCTGTTATATAACTGTATGAAAAATAATTAGGTGCAAAACAGAAAATCTGGAATTTCTAATATTCCAGATTTTTTATGAATTGATCGATTATAGAAAAATGAAATGAAATTCCACTAGAGTGTTATATTATTTTGGTCACGTATTGACAACGTGCACAACATATGATAAAATCTGCGCATGAGGTGATAATATGAACAAGCTTCCATTTAATTATGATTTCGATGATATAGAAATACTTAAAGCGCTAAGCAAAGCAAACAACAGAATCGGTGAGTTAAACGGAATTCTTCGTTTATTACCTAATCCGAAGGTAATTTTGAATGCAATCACAATTGGAGAGGCAAAGGAATCTTCAGAGATTGAAAATATAGTCACTACATTTGATGAGATTTTCAAAGAAGTAGCACTTGACGAAAACAGCAATTCAGCAGCAAAAGAAGTAGTGAGTTACCGAAGGGCCATCTTGCGTGGGTTCGAGTTGATTAATACAAGTGGATTCATTTCTACAAACATCATCTCTGAAATCCATCGAATCATAGAACCTGGAACTGGAGATATCCGCAAAATTCCAGGGACAGTAATTTTGAACACAAAGACAAAGGAAATTTTGCATGTTCCTCCGCAAAACGAAAAAGACATACGTGACTATTTATCAAATTTAGAACAATATATCAATACTCCTGATTTGGACAATATTGATCCGCTTATCAAAATGGCAATGATTCATTATCAGTTTGAATCCATACATCCTTTCCATGACGGAAATGGTAGAACGGGGAGAATCATCAACATATTGTATTTGGTAATGATGTCCAAACTTAGCATGCCGATTTTGTATCTAAGTAAATACATCAATGAAAAAAAAGATAAATATTATGAGTATTTGCAGCAAATGAGAGAAGATGAAAGTGTATATAAAAAATATGTCCTATATTTCCTTGAAGGAATTGCATCAATGAGTGATTTTACAATTCACTTCATCGATGGATTTTCTCGACAAATGGAGAATGCAGAAAGAGAAATTACTCTCAAGTGTCCAAAAATTTACTCTCACAAATTGGTTCAATACCTGTTTTTTGATTTCTACACCAAGAATGAATACTTCCGCCAAGAAATGGGAATATCAAGGAATACAGCAACAAGCCACTTAAAAGAATTAGTAAAAAACGGGTTTTTGATTGAAGAAAAAGTTGGAAAAGAAATATTATATAAAAATGCCTTCTTGTATGATCTAATGAGAGATTGGTAGATGAACTTGTATAAAGCACTTCGCACAACTTGGACTGGTATGTAAATTGAACAGGGGGAATTTTTGTCATATGCATACGAGTTACTTTCCAAAAAGCAACTTGCGAATGTCATATAGAGCAACTTGAGTGGATTGCCCTATTTTCATGATAAACTTGCGACTGACAAGACACAAATTTTAGTGCTTCAAGCACAATCCTTTTATCCAAATTTCCACTTAATACTCCTAGTACAGTTAATATCAAAAAAACGAGTTCTTGGCTTGACAACGATGACCTATTCTGGCCATTTCGAGGTTTGAACTTGTTTTTATATTGAGCAAAATTTCAATATTTTAAATGAATATAGGTTTGTTGCTGGACACGAAAAACTGGAATTTTCAAAATTCCAGTTTCATTAAGAAATAATATGAGAAAAATCTAATGAAAAAATCACAAGTGTGTTTCATTTATATGGAAAAAATATTATACTAAAGATAATGGATTTCTTGAATATTCCTTATGATAAACATTGAAATGGCAGGACACACTATACTAGTTCGCTTACAGACTAATTTCATTATAGATTATTACGAAAAAAAAGGGAGAAGGAAAATGAAGAAGAAATGGTTGATTATATTAATGCTATTCTTTTTAAGTGGGTGCGTAGCGATTAGTGATTTAACAAATACCACCTTTAACCAGTCACAGACAACTACCACCTTTGACCTGTCTGAAACAACCACTACGTTCGATCAATCAGAAACAACGCTATCATCTGGATCAGGTTTTTTTAATGACTCAGTTTCAGAATTTATAGAAAAGTATGAACTTGTGGTAGAAAAAATCGATGAAATGGTTTCTGAAATGATGGGAGAAAATACCGAAACAACAAGTTTAAGTCATAAAACTCCAATGTTAAAGCTATCAGAGATAGATCCAGGTACTATATATTATCCCGAAGACTTTATGGAAGTATATAATAACCAAACCCTGGTAATTGATTCTACTTTAAGTATGGACTTTATATTTGAATACCAACTCATCTTAGAAGAAATTCAGTCTTCTTGTGATTTTGATAATTTAGTTCTAGAAGAAACTCAAATCGTAGATTCGGAAAGTTTTGGTACTTTATCTGTGACGTTTTACAACGTTTTAGACGGGCACATTATAATTCATTATATCAGTGCTGACATGGATCAATTCCTGAAAATTGGATTTGATGAGGCTGGATTATTCCATCTTGTATTCTTTCAATATGTTATATATGAAAACCAGTTAGATTACAATTATGAAGAATTTTTGGAAGGCGATCATTTAACTGTCATTAATTCATTAGAAGGTGACTGGATTACCTATACCTGTTATGATTTTTCGGTTGGAAAGCAATCTTCTTACTCGTTACATAATGGTGAGGAAAATATCATTTTTTATGATTTACAAAATAAAACTGAATTCTTTTATAAATTTATTAGTGGCGTTTTGGATGCTCAAAATGTCGGATTTAGCAATGATAATGACTTTACTATTGGCTATGAAGAAGGCGGATATATACCAGAAGGACTTGTTCAAATTAGATGGCAAATGCTTGAAGCTACCGGATGGGATTATGTCATTGTTCAAAATATGGAAGCATCAAACATACAAGAAGGCGATGGAATATTCAAAGACGAACAGAATCTTTATGTTTATGGAGATGACCAGCTAAACGTTGATCTAAATCCAATGTTCGCAAACATTAGACTTGCTAAAATGTATGAAAAGTCAGAATTAACAGATCAAATTCTAAACTTATCTTCATATGGATTAACGTTCTCTTTTAATGAAATATCAGTTGATTTGATTAATCAAACCCTTGAAGATGGGCTTCAAATGGTAGATGAAAAAATAACATATAATAATGTGTATTTTAGGTCCGAAACCGTCAAACAAGATGTTTTGACACTTCTAGATCCAGATATTAGATCCCTAATTTATTTCTTGTCAAATAATGAGTAAATACATTCGGGATTGGTATGGAAATTAAACAGAGGGTTGTGATGCCATATGCATACGAGTTACTTTCGAAAAAAGCAACTTGCGAATGTCATATAGATAAACTTGCGTGGATTGGCTTATTTTCATGATAAACTTGCAACTGACAAGACAAAAATCAATAAAGCGCTAAAAATAGCGCTTTTTTTGTTCAAATCACATTTTAAAAGTTGACATTTCTAAAAATAATTGATTAGTTGAGTGAGTAGTATATTTTCTCTTTGTCTGAAGGTGTCAGCATGCCAACGCCCTGGAACGAAAACGGCGTGAAAGGTTGCCGAAGATTTCTGGACAAAGTCTGGCGTCTTTTCCCCAAAGTAAACAATGAATTCGATGTTTTTTCTTTACATGCCAAACAATCGCTACTATAATGAGGCTGAAAGTGGAAATAATCGAGGTGATCTTCAATGAAAAATACCGCATTAGTCTATTGCGAAGGTAACTTTGGACTCATGGATGGAAAAACCGCCAACGGTTTGGTCAGGGTTTCCCTAAAATATGAAATAAAGGGAATCATCGACAGTACAAAAGCCGGGATGGATGCGGGGGAAGTTCTTGATGGCAAACACAATGGGATTCCTATTTTCTCGGGATTGACGGAAGCTCTTGACTGCTTAACCGAAATTCCGGCCTATTTCATCTATGGAATGGCTCCTCTTTCTGCGTTTTTAACCCTAGAAGAGGATCGGGACGTTTTTTTCAAAGCCATGGAACAAGGGATGAATGTCATAAATCCCCTTTATGAATTACTTTCAGAAGATGACGAATTTGTCCAAAAAGCCAAACAATACGGAGTCAAGATCATCGATATCCGTAGGACCCCTCCTCGAAAAACCCTTCACAATTTCACGGGTCGTATTTTTGACCTCAAAGTCCCAGTCATCTGCGTACTCGGAACCGACAGCGCTGTCGGAAAGCGGACCACCGCTATCCTTCTTGTCCAGGCACTGAGAGAGAGAGGGTTAAGGGTGGCTTTTATTGCTACGGGACAAACCGGTTTGCTTCAGGGGGCCAAATATGGTATCCCTTTGGATGCTATGCCTTCCCAATACGCCATTGGAGAAGTTGAAAATCAGATCCTGAAAGCTTATAATGAAGAAAAACCGGACATCATCATCGTGGAAGGTCAGGGATCAATAAGTCATCCCGCTTACATCAGTTCCTGCATAATCGTGCGGGGAGCCAGACCGCAAGGAATAATCGTTCAACACCCTCCCAAGCGGTTACATTTGGGTGATTTCAATTCCATGCCAATGCCTTCTCTCGAGAGTGAAATTGAAATTATCGAAACTTTTTCAAAGTCAAAGGTAATAGCCATCACCCTCAATCACCAAAACATGTCTAATTTGGAAATAACCGATACCATTTGTCAATACGAAGCCCGTTATCATCTTCCAGTTACTGATGTTTTGAAATTTGGATGCGAAAAATTAGTGACCTGCATCTTTGATATGTTTCCATTTTTGAAACATAGAATCAAAAAGATATAGAGACTAGAGACGTTTCGTTTTTTTTCACTCTAATATGAAAAAGTGGGATACGTAATCCCCCCTGGAGAACAAAAAATATAGAGATTTATAAGACAGTTTATAAAATTAAAAATTTATAAATTAATTATGTTGAAATAAAGTAATTAATATTATTGATGCGGATAAACTTCGGGGACTACCAGCTCCACCACGATGATTATACAAAGTTTATAACTTTGATAAAAACGGCTCAACTGAGCCGTTTTTGTTTATTTTATGTAGAAAAAAGCGGATATCAAAAATTTGAAGTGATAAGATGTTAGTAGACACAAAAAAACTATGTGTTTATTAACATCTTTTTCTTTTTGTAATTTTATTGTATTGGTATTAAAAGGGATTCAATCCTGTCTGTGTTGGATTTTTTAAGGAAAGAGTGATTAAATATAGTTATCCACAAAGGAGGGATAAAAAATGGGAAGACCGAAGGGTGGAACGAATCGATACTGGAGCAAGGAAGCAAAATATGAATATGTGAAATTATTATTATCTGGAGAAATGAGTTCAAATGAATTGGGAAAAGAAAACGATGTAAGTCCAAGTATGATTCGCGGGTATTGTTTTAAGATATGATAACATTTCTTTGGCCAAGGTTGAGTGATGGCAAGGTGCTCCTAAGAATATTAGATTATAGTTATTTAATTCAGCAGCTCTAATTTAATTGATGGATTTAATTGATGCATCATTATCAATTAAAGCAACACTATGAATTACTTCTGCGATTTGTTTTGTGTTTCCTGATTTTGAATAGTATAAAGTTAATATTTTCATTTTTATCATCCCCTTATATTGATATTATACAATTTATTAAATCAATTAAAAAGTGTTCCTTGATTAAGTTTTACATTGAAAGGATGATTAATTATTGTGAAAAGATATAAATTTAATAACAGTTAGCTGGGGTGAAAAGTGCTGCGATGAAAAAGCGAGATACATCCCCCACCTAAGCGATAAAATGCAAATAGAAAGAGAATATTGGTGATTTAGTTAAATATTCAAATATTATATATCAAGCAATAAATTTATTTGATATAATATATAAAAAGCACCTGGAGGGTTGTATGAAAAAAGCAAGTATTTTCTCTTTGATCTTCATTTTTGTATTGATGCTAGTCGGATGTGACAAACAAGAAATGACATTTGTTTCACAGCCAGTCGGTTATGCCTTGATGAGCGATATATATGTCGCCAAGGGGTCGTTTGTATATCGCAGCAATGAACCATACAATGTTAACCAAATTTCAATGGAATTATATTACTTGCCATCCGTTTGGGGAGAAATCGAAGTTGTTGAAGACCAGCAATTATCTGTTGACAATCCAAATTTTCTAATCATCGATTATGACACTCCAAATCAGAAAGTATTTGCCAAGCATATCCATATTGGCGAAAATTCTTGGACAGCTGAAATTGATAACGATCAAGTAAAATATGTTGATCAAAACGGGGATGATATCCTAGAAATTCTCGTGGATGAACTGGAAGCAAAAGCATACGTTGAAGCGCTAGATTTGCAAAATGCATATTTTCTAGATAGCGAGATGGCGATGTTAGATGGTTATCTTAGCATATTGGATACTATAGATGCAGGCGCTGTTATTCAAAAAGTTTCCACCGTACAAATAGTCAATATCACTTGGACTGGAACCATATCATCTTTTCCTGATCTAGCCACTCATTTTCCCGACCATGACAGCACTGAGGTAAATACATTATACCAAAGAGTATTTGAAAAAGCTGAAGAACCTGAATACAAAACGAATGAATTTTATGATCGGAAATAGCCTTGATTGAATTTTGGACTGGCAAGTAAATATAGCAGCAGGGTCCCAATGTATCATGTGCGTATAGCATATATATCATTGCTCTATTTAATCAACACAGTCATAATGCCAATAATATTTCCTAGTTTTACTCAGAGTGTTTAAAAAGGTGTAAGCTCCTAGCCCAAAAACAGTATACTTGAGATAACCCGAAAGTGAAACACACTATTAATCTAATAAAAAACACATTAAACTTAGTATGACATGACAGAAGAATACAAGATTCGGTTTCCGCACTGATTCTTACTCTTTGTGACTACTAAACTATACTAACACCATAAAACTGAAATTTTAACATTTCAGTTTTTTTATTGGATTTATGCCAGAAAAACATTTGAAAAAGTGACCTGAGTATTTTATAAATAAAATAAATACTATATGTAATTAATTGGTTCCCTCCACTATCTTTTTGGAAGCATCTAATAATCCAGAGCATCTTTTTTATATTTTACGCAATATTATTGTTTGAAAAGTGTAATTTAGGTTGCATTATATTCAAAATTACGATAAAATAAAACACAAATTAATGATTACTAGTGAGTTTGTGCCAATTTAACACCATGTATTATGATTGATTTTTTATCTATTGTTTCAATATAATTCAATCTATTCATTTTGCATCAAGACTTAACATTGCATAATTTTGGAAGATGAATTGGATGGACTTTCTAGTTATTTCCATCATGCATCTGATAATATAGCGACGAAAGAGAGTGAACGATTAATTTGAAGAGAGATCGAGCCGTGAACACGGGAAAGTTAATCACAATTCCAATTATGATTTTCGCATTTTTTATTGGCATTGTTGGAGCTTTCCTTTACTCAATGTTAATAACAAACTATGAGAAAGATTTATTCATAAACTCATCATCTTTAGTCGAGACTCTTTCTGAGCAAATTTCATTGTCTTATGAGATTCGCGATCAGATACTTGAAGATGTCGACGAGAAAAACATGTCGACAGCAAGATTAGTATTATCGAACAAAGACAGTCTCAGTAATGACTACTTATTTGAAATTGCTGATATGATGAATGTCGATAATATTTGGTATTACAATTCAGCTGGAGTTGTTATATATGACGCTAACAATCAATATATTGGTTGGGTTGCACAAGTTGGTGATGCGATATATAATTTTATGACAAGTGGTTTGGATTTTTTCGTCGAAGGAGTTAGACTAGGAATTGATATTGACGGTTACCTCAAAAATGTTTTATTTAGAGCTGATGACGGTAGCTTTGTGGAGATCTCAACTTTCCTGGATACAATACAGGCAAGAATGAGTTCATTTGAAAATCAGAAAATCATCGAAAACTACATTGAAACACATGATGAATTGTTGTATGCCTTGATTGTGAGTACGGACTATATCGCTATTGCGGATACCGACATTGATGATATTGGAATCGACTATAGCGGAGACGAGCAATATGAGGAAACTCTTGGTGGAGTGACAACTGGTATTGAATGGTATTATGACAAAATAGAAGAGACCATTTATGAGATTGCCGCGCCAATTCATTATGATGATCAAATCATTGGTTTGATTGGAGTCGGCGTTTCTTTATCGAGTTTGAACTTTTATAAGACAACGACACTATTTGCGATATTCATTATTGCTATAGGGGTCATATCACTATTTGTGTTTTTTCAGATTATCATAATTAGACGGCCGCTTAAACATTTGAATGACTTTGTGTTAAGTGATTCAAAAAACACAAGAAAAGGGTACAATAGTCGAAATCTTTTCTATGGTTTGTATAATACGATTTATCAATACATCGATACAATCGACAAAAATAATAAGACAATTCTATCGAATCTAGAGCAAAGTCGGTATATTTCAAATCACGATTATCTTACTGATTTGTATAACAGAAGAGGGCTTCTCAACGAAATCGAAAAATGGGTGAAGCAGTCGTTTCATTTTCTAATTCTATTTTTAGACATTGATAAATTCAAACATTATAACGATTTAAAAGGACATGCATTTGGCGATGAACTATTGATCAGATTGTCGCACAATCTGAAAAACATTATTTGTGAAGAATCCATAGTAGCGCGGTATGGCGGAGACGAGTTTGTAATTGCTTTTCGAATTGAGAATCAAGAAGATGTTAATCAGTGCATTCAACTCATTCTAGGTATATTTAATGACGATATCGTAATTGATCTATTTAAGTGTCAACTATACGCAAGCGTTGGCGCTTCAGTTTTTCCAGAGGATGGAGAGAATGTCGAAACGATAATTGATAACGCTGAAAAAGCAATGCAAATAGCAAAAGAGTCAGTATCCACAAAAGTGATTTTCTACACTCAAAAAATGAAACAAGATATATTACTATCTTCAGAATTGCTTGAAACTCTTAAAGAATGCATAGAAAATGATGGGTTTGAAATGGTATATCAACCTTTATTCGATATTGACAAAGAATCGATAGTTTCTCTTGAAGCTTTATTGAGGATAAAGGGCTCAAATTTATCTCCAAGCATATTTGTTCCTATTGCTGAAAAAAATGGATTGATGATCAAAATCGGAAGAATTATAATTAAAAAAGTAATTGAACAAATAGCTATATGGAAAGAAAAGTATGAACCTTTAACGGTTTATATAAATTTTTCAGAAACTCAATTATATGATCAAACAATTTCGGAATATATTGAAACACTGTTGAATCAGCATGATGTGGAACCAAATCTAATCGGGGTAGAGATTACCGAAAATGTATTCATTGATAAAGAAAATCTTGTCATTGATTCTTTGAAGAGCCTAAAGAAGTTAGGAATCTACACGGCTATTGATGATTTTGGAACTGGCCAGGCAGGCGTTAATTATTTAACGAATTTTCAAGTTGATTATGTAAAAATCGATAAATCAATTGCTGACAAATTTCTAAACAGTAAAGGCAAGATTATCTATCACACGATTCTGAAACTTTGTGAATCTTTAGGATTTATATTAGTTGCAGAAGGAATTGAAACCGCAACCCAAATTTCATTATTAAAAGAACTTGGAGTAACCTATGTGCAAGGCTATTATTATTCAAAGCCAGTGTCAGTTCAGGAAATTCAAAAGAAATTTCAAATCAAGCAAGTTGATTAATATTAATTATAGACAACCTGTTTAGCAAACTCATTCATCGGATTTTTCATATAAAAAAAGAATAGCGCAGAAACTTTGCGTTATTCTTTTTCATCTGGATTGATTTCATCAAAAGCCTTCTTGATGCTTTCTTTGATTTCTAAATTCATTTTTTTAAGCTGTTCTTCAAAGATCGTTTTTATCTTTTCCTTGCTTAAGTACGGTAGCATTTCGTTTTCATCAACACAACAGTGTTTGATGACTCCATCTCGATAAGCTTCATACATCACATCCATTTGCCGCTCATTGAGAAACGGTAGTAAGTGCTTCATCTGGACAACGATGGAATCATCAGAAAAGGCACGGCTTATGATAGCGTCGATTTTCTCTTCAGTGGCATAGGGTAATATTTGATATAGTTTAATGTCAACTTTTTCTTCAAGAACTTCATCAATCAGCAAATCAATTTCCTTTTTTTCTAAAAAGGGTAACATTGCTAGTATTTTCATACTCTTTCCTCCTTATTGTTTGTGTATCTGGTTTTTTCAAGCGGACTTAATAAATGGATAAAATCTAACATAACACAATTGTTTGCTTCTAATCCGGTGAGTAATCGTTTTCTTTCAGCGGGGTTAAGTAATATGATAAATTCAGCATAATTCACACTGATCTCATCGCCAATAATCTTGTCAATAATACTAAATCGTTCCCTTTGATTCAACAGGTAAAAAATTGATGTGACCGTTATCGGCAAGAGTTCGTCACGCATAACCTTATTAATAACATCTTTACGCCGTGATGAATGGAGATAATCTTCAATGTTTTCCATTGTGATTTTTGTATCCAGATAGAGCGATTCAAAACATTCGTTAAGTAGATGATCAATCTGGATATTCAATTCATAACATAACAAGACGAGAGTTTCAATATCAGGGAAAGACTCACCTCGTTCCCATTTTGAAACTGCTTGCGGTGTCACAAATAATTTATTGGCAATCTGTAGTTGTGTCATGTTTCGATCTAAGCGCTTTTCAGAAATAAACTGGCCAAATTTGTCCATATTTAACATTTAATCACCCCAAAAAAAACCATACCATAAACTTATTATATTACGCAATTAAAAAGAATTCAATCAACTGTTAGTTTATCTGCACTCGATTTATAAAAAATTTCATGTAATTATAGCGGTCTTATAATTGAAGAAACTTAACTCAACCTATAGTTGATTGCTTTATATTATGCAGGTGTTAGAATATAAGTGTAGATAAGATTTGAAAGGGGGAACCATAATGAAAAACTCACATCACGACAATCAAGCGCTATATAATCTTATGTGTTCGGGATGGAATTCAATCGAGTTTCCTGGGTATCAAAGTGCGATGATAGTAACTAATCGAAGAAAAAAGATCAATCAGGAATATAACAAAGAAAACCTCGCGAAACACAAATCCAAAGAGGCACGGAGAATCAATTTATTTGCACTACGCAAAACTGCTAAAGATCTAGTGCCTCAAAGATGAGGAAATGAAAATAAAAAGATAGTATCTTCAATTCCGAAAAAAACCGGTTTATATTGACATATAAGCGGTTTTTTATTGGGAAGAATAGCCTTTGGATCGGTATAAATTGTAAAAAATAAAAGACATGAGAAGAAGATCTAGCGAAAAGACTAGTCACATATTTAATTTAGGCTGAATATGTAATATAATGAGTGTTGAAGAATAATGAATAAATAAACATACAAATGTCATGCAAAGGTACTTGAGAGTATTTTCCCTGTTTATGATATGCATGCCATAGACAAGACATTTCATCAGAATGGGTAGAAATAACAATAGAAAAGATAAATTTGTAGATGCTCAAATGCTATTGGAGGAAAAAAAATGAAAATAATTATTATCGGTGGCGTTGCTGCAGGAATGTCGACAGCAGCAAAATTAAGACGTTTAGATACCGATGCAGTCATTCATGTATTTGAAAAGGGAACTGATTTAAGTTACAGTGGTTGTGGAATGCCTTATTACTTAGGCGATATAGTTAAAGACGAAAACAATTTAATCGCAAGACATATTGAAGATTTTGAAAAAGATAATATTCAGATTTTTCAAAATCATGAGGTTGTTTATGTCTTCCCGGATAAGAAAACGATTTCGGTAATCAACAAAGCGACTGATGAAATTATTGTGGATACATACGATAAATTACTTATCGCTACAGGTACTAAAGCGAACAGAACAAATGTTCCTGGAAGTGATCTGGTGAAAGTTTTTGTATTGAATCAGCTTTCTGATGCCAGAGAACTAAAGAGCGTTTTAAAAGAAGCTAAAAGCGTCGCTATAATTGGTGGCGGATATATTGGAGTAGAATTGGCGGATAACTTAATTAATAAAGGTCTTGAAGTACATTTAATAGAACTTACTGGTCAACTTCTTAATAATTACGATTTTGATATTGCCGAGAAAGCTAAAATAGCGTTAAGCGAGATTGGTGTTGATATACATCTTAACGAATCGTTGAAGTCATATGAAAGACGTGGACAAAAAACAATAATACATACGGAAAATAAGGAATTTGAAGTTGATTTGGTAATTGAAACCATTGGTGTTAAGCCCAACACAGCTTTTCTTGAAAATACAGGTATAAGAACTCTGCCAAATGGGGCAATAGTTGTGAATGAATTTATGGAGACATCTATTGAAGATGTTTACGCAGCTGGTGATTGCGTAGCATATTATCACTTGCTTAAGAAAGAAAATGTCTTTGTACCACTTGGAACACACGCAAATAAAACCGGTAGAATCGTAGCGGAAAATATTTTTGGAAACAAAACGGCTTTTCCGGGCATTATTGGTTCAAATGTCTTAAAAGTAGCAAATCTTACTTTTGCAAAAACTGGACTTGGAATTGATGAAGCAAAAAAAATGAATCTAGATTACGCATTTGTTGATGTAAAATCAAAAAACCAATCCAGTTACTACCCTGGCGCAAAAGATATTTTTGTGAGAATAGTATATGAACAAAAAACAGGTATTCTAAAAGGCGCTGAGATTGTCGGAGAAAAAGGGGTTTCAGACCGCATTAATATTATGGCTTTGGCGATAACACAGTGTCTGACTGCAAAAGAATTCTCACAATTGGATTTAGCATATTCTCCACCATACTCAACTGTTTGGGATCCCTTACAAATAGCAACGAATCAAATCAAATTATAATTAGAGTTAAAAAAGTATAGGAAATCGTTATTTGTGTATGTGAAGCGCTGTTTGAGACAAGTATGTTAATATTGTTCATATTCGCGAGAAAACAAATGGTTCCTAAGCAAGTTTTACCTTGAAAGCTGGAATTTACATATTCCAGCTTTTTCATGAAATATTTGTATTGATTTTGAATTCTATTTTATAGTAACCGCAAAAATACGACATATCCGCGCTGTTTTATGAGAATAATAAGAAATATAATATTATCATAATGAAATAACAAACCGAACGAAATGAAAATTTCTATTTTTGTTTAAATTGTATTTACATACAAACAAGGTCAGAAGAAACGTGAAATTCAAGATGATTTATAGCAACATATTTTGAAATATCAACTATGATTGGCTATGCAGACAAGATAGAGTGCCATTCTAATGCAAAAAAAAGATGCTAATATTCATATTGTTTTAAAATGTACCCTGTATAATGGACACTTAAAAAAAGTGTATCCTTTACGGGGTATTTTTGTTTATAATGAGATTAAGTGATAGAAAGTGAGTGATAATAGTCATGAGTTATAAACAATTCACAGACAAAGAAGTAGAGATAATGAGGTTGAATCCCAACGTAAAGAAAGTATCGAATTTGGGAATCACTTACACACAGGAATTCAAACACCATTTTATCAAGGAAAACCAACAAGGAAAGTGGCCACGAATTATTTTTCAAGAGAGTGGATTTGATATTGATGTGCTCGGAACAAATCGAATTCGAGCAGCTGGGGACCGATGGCGAAAAGCAAACAAAAGAGCTGCCGGACTACGAGATACACGAAAAGGATCTAGTGGGCGACCCCGGACCAAAAATCTTACCCAAGAACAACTGATTGCAAAACTCAAAGCAGAGAACGAATATCTAAAACAGGAGCTTGAATTCAGGCAGGAACTAGAACGGCTCGAAAGGCGGGTGGAACGGGAAGCGAAATTAAGCCGGAAAAGAAATTCGAAATAATTGACCGTTTGTGTTCTCGAACACGGAATCGGATACAAGTTAGTACCTTATGCAAAATTGCAGGTGTATCCCGTAGCGGATATTATAATTATCGCCAAAGCCAGGTGAAGTGGAGCATCAAAGAAATGAACGATCAAGAGGAATTCGAACGAATTAAAGAAGCATATAATTATCGACGTCGTTCAAAAGGCGCAAAAGGCATCAAAATGATATTGAATAATGTATTTGGCATAACGATGAATCTAAAGAAGATTCGTCGGTTAATGAAGAAATACGGCCTCTTCTGTAAGATTCGAAAAGCGAATCCATATCGAAGGATGATGAAGGCTCTTCAAACAAATTGTGTCTTTGATAATCAATTGAATCGTGAGTTTAAACAGACAGTACCACGCAAAATATTTTTGACCGATATTACCTACCTATTCTATAACCACGGAAAAAGAGCGTATCTATCGAGCATTATGGATTTAGCAACAAGGGAAATCGTCTCTCACAAAGTATCGGAAACAATGAATATTCCGTTCGTTTTAGATTCAGTCCACATTCTAGCAGATGAGACATCAATTCCGATGGCAAAGGACGCTTATATCCATTCGGATCAAGGAGCCCATTATACCAGTCATAAGTTTCAAGAATTGATTAAGGATTCTCATTTGGGACAGTCGATGTCAAGGAGAGGAAACTGTTGGGATAACGCACCTCAAGAGTCATTCTTTGGGCATATGAAGGATGAGTTGAATCTGGACCAATGTCACTCCTATCAAGAACTGGAATCAGAAGTTGACGACTATATGGACTACTACAACAACGATCGATGTCAATGGGGCCTAGCCCGGATGACGCCGGTGCAATATTGTTCATTCTTACTCAATGGAATCGTTCCAAAAGTACAAAACAAAGAAAAAAGAAAAGATGACTGTCTGTACAGACAATCATCTCAATTACAAAACAATACTTAATGCTCAATGCTTAATAGAACAAATCAAATACCTTTTTTTATTTTGTCCTTGACATAGGGTACATATTATTTTG